>OJBM01000030.1_pt1 | contig 91739 bp, 68 predicted proteins | sample 1591061 | NCBI WGS metagenome assembly OJBM01 (sample SAMN05416872, study PRJEB24817) | seawater metagenome | isolation source: Sea water | place: Canada:Atlantic | collected 2013-11
GTGTGCTTAAGACTTACTTCAATTAAGCAGATGAATTTTATAAGCACATCAAATTATTTCTATATGTCAAAATTTTCACTTAACTTACAAACATTACCTCTGATGAGGCGCTTTTATTTTAACTTTCCAATGCACTTTTCAATTCACCAAGATAGGGTTCAAAGTTCTGCCATTGAGTTAACCCCTTCGTGCTAATCGGTTGCCTAACTTGCTGGGCACTTGGCGTATAGATATTTCGCTTGGTGTTATAAAACTCTAAACACGATTGTTCAAACGGTAATTGGCAGTAGTCTAAAATACGGCGTACTTGGTTTTCAAAATCATGAACCAACTCTTCATGTTGAACTCGTAATACCGCGCCTGGCATCACTTGATCCCAATGCTCCATCAAGCGTAAATAATCTTGATAGTAAGTCGCAATATCTGACAAGCCATAACTAAAATCTTGCCCTTCACCAAATAACTGTTTGAAACCACTGAAACAACAGGCCATAGGTTCACGGCGCGCATCGATGATCTTAGCATTGGGTAAAATCAGTTTAATGAGGCCAATGTGAATGAAGTTATTCGGCATTTTATCAATGAAGAATGGTGCATTTTGGCGATATGGCTGCGTGTCGCGCATAAAATTATCGCCTAGCTGTTTCAACTGTTGATCTGATAGCTCCGACAAATTTTTAGGATATTGCGGTTCATCATTAACAATGCGTCCTCGTAATTTTAACGCAGTGCCTAGAATATTATGCAGCTCCATAGTGCCATCGACTTGCGAGTGCGATGCAATGATTTGTTCTAGCAGCGTCGAACCTGCACGGGGTAATCCAAGAATAAAGATAGGATCAGCCGCGCTATTTCCTATATTACTGCGTTGTTCAAACAACGCCTTGGTGCAATGTTTTATCTGCTGATCAATCAATGCGGTAGATTTTGCAGCATCATAGCCAATGCTTTGTTTTTTAAGTGCATTACCTTGTTGATAAAAATCGAAAGAGCGTGAAAACTCTTTGCGATCTTCAAAGGCTTTACCGAGCGAGAAATTGATATGGACGCGATCGTCAACATTGACGCCTTCTTGCGATAACACCTGCTGCATCTGTGCTAATTCATCATCCGAAAACTGATAGGTTTTGATATTAGCCAAACTCCAATAAGCATCACCATAGTCATTCTTTTGATTATAGGCCTGTTGATAGGCGGCCACGGCTAAATCGTAGTTACCAGCGGTTTTGTGTGCATGTCCTAGCTGAACGTGAATACCGTTGCGCTCAGGTGCCTGCGTTAAGATAGCCTGATATATCTCTTGGCCACGCGTTAATTCGCCCAAGTTAATATAACAGTTAGCCAAGGTTGCTTTTACTGTAATCACTAGCGCTGGCTGAGCAGTAAACTGCGCTAAAAATTCCTCAGCGTGTTGCGCCCCCTGTTTGAATTTCCCTAAACGATTGAGAATGTTAACGTACAACGCCTTGGCGTGTTCGTTATCAGGGTATAAATCAACACAACTCTCCAGCAAAAACTCTGCGTCGTCATACACTTTAAGTTTCAAACCAATTTCAGCGAGCAAACACATTGCATCGACTTGGTGTCTGTTTTTCTGTAAGAAATTACGGCATACCTGTTCAGCTTTGTACAACTTGCCTTCGTGCATTAAATCCATCGCACCAAGTACGGGTGCAGGCAACGCTTTTAGCAAATTAAACTGATTTAACGCTGGTTGGTAATTTTGGTGTTGCTGCGCCTTAAACAAGGTCACAATTTGCTGCCATGAAGCAATCAACGCTGGGTTGTACTCAACCGCTTTATGAAAGGCCATTAGCGCGCCTTTGATATCCTTAGAGGCAAGTAAGCAATAGGCTTTCTCTTGATGGGCGCGGCCATTATTTGGCTGCAATGCTAGTAACTGTTTGGTGGCATCAAATGCCGCAGTTAGTTTATTTAAATACCGCAAGGCTACGGCGTTTAAATAAAGTAACTCATGAGTATCACTCTCAGATAATTCGTTTTGTTGTAACGCTGCTGAAATAAGCACATGAGCAGGTTCAAACTGACCAGATTGCAGTGCCGATTTAATGTCTTTTATTGATGGTGTAGGCATAAGTAACTAATTAATAAGTAATAGAAATAAAAACAAGCTAGTCACCATATTAGTGAATAGCTTGTTTTAGTCTAACAAGTGTTACGTTGTTTTATAAGTCGTAAGAGAAACGAACACCGATGGTGCGCGGTCTGTTAGTAATAACTTTTGGCGTGAACTGCTGCTCATCAATGTAAAGCTGCGCTCGCTTATCAAACAAGTTGTCGATATAAAGCTCCGCTTTCCATTCTTCGTTTGATACCCCAAATGCTAAATTAGCAATTGAGTAGGCTTTTGCAACATAACGGCCACCAGCAAAGTCATTGCCGTCACTATCTTTGTAGGTAACACCTTGATATTGACCCGCGGCAATTTCTTGCTCAATCTTAAGGCCAGTACCTTTTCCGTACACTAACTTGTGCGTATCTTCAGACACGTAGGCGTTAGCAAACATGCCAGATAGACGGTCGCCAGTATAGGTTACCGAACCATTTACGTAGCCTTCCCAGCCGTTGCTAAGCTCGTAGAAATAACGTGCTCTTAAGTTACCAGACAATTCAGACGTGTAAGGCAATTCACTACCCAATGGCGCCGACAAGTTAGTCATGGTGCTGTTAAGTTCGGTAATTTCCGTATCTAATAAGCTAAACGCGCCGCTTAATACGAAGTTGTCCGTTAACTGCCACGTAAAATCAGCATCTAACCCTTTAATATCTGCAGTACCAACATTGTCAGTAAAGTAGAAGAAAGCGATGTTAGTTGGATCAAAGCGTGATGTTTGAAGATCGTTAATTTCTGAGCTGTAAGCCGTTGCATTAATACGCAACGTATCCTCTAAGAAATCACCCTTCATGCCAATCTCGTAGTTATCGAGTTCATCCGTTAATGAATAAACAGGAATGCGATAATTTTCAAATGCCGAGCCCGGCGTTTGATTACTTGCTAATTGACCACCCGTTCTCGCCGTTACTGGCGGACGGAAACCTTGCGAGTAGTTAGCGAAGAACATTAGGTTATCGTCTGCTTTCCAGTTAACTGATAGCTTGTAGATGACATCGTCAACTTTTAGCACGCCGTCAGAGCTCAATAGGTCGTTTTGTAAATCGCCTGCTGCTACTGCGTCGATAATAGCTTGGCCATTCTCAGCACCAAAGAAATCTAAGATATCTTGATCAGAGCCACCCAAGGCACGAATTTGCTTGGTGACACCGCCATTGTTTTGCGACGTTGTTGCACCAGTATAAATATCTTCAATCTCATACCAGCGAGCACCAAGGCTTGCTGTAACAGTCTCAGTTAAATCATATTCAAATTGACCGAATACGGCTACTTGGTTAATTTCGTGAGTAATGTCGTTAACAAAGCTGGTTTCTTTAGCAAATGGCTTGCCGCCATTATTAGTCCCTTCGCCTGTTACTGTTACTCCACCAGGTCCCCAAACACCATTAGGGAATTTGCCTTCGGTGCCTAATTGGAACTGACCGACAGTGCCAAGTTCTTGTGTATCGTAATAAATACCCGCGGTAACACGCCATACATTATCAGCTGAGGTGTTAAAACGTAATTCCTGAGTAAAGCGTTTAACGTCAGTCTCTTCTAGGTAATAACCCGTTGGATCGTAACATTGCTCGTCTTGCACATCACCGCCGTAGCTACAAGCGTAGAACGCTGAGAATGCACCGCCATTGGTGTAACCGGTATAATCAACTGTTGCGTCGATTTGACGATCTAAATAACCACCAGCATATACGATATCAAGTTGTGCCAAACGCCCTTCTAATGTCCACGTTGTTAAACCAAAGGTATCTTGGTTTTTTTCAGGCACAAATCGGCTAGTACTCTCTTCATTGTCATAAGAAGGATCGTAACCAAATACACCTTCTGTCTCTAATGTTTGAGCAGTGTGTTGTAATAAGATCTTCCAATCATCATTAAATAAGTAAGACAAACCAAAACGCGCACCTGCATAAGTTGCGTCATTAAAGTTATCTTCCACTAAATCTGAATTAGTTGGCGCTTGATTTGGCGTATTCTTAGCATCGGCTAATACACCACCAGAAATGCGATCGATATGTACAGTGCTACCAATGTAACCGCCTTGGCCAGGAATATTCTCTACGTTATCTAACCAGCCACCTTGATGGTCTGAATAAGCTGCAACACGAAATGCTAGATCATCGTTAATTGGCAAGTTGAAATAACCTTCAACCGCATTACTTAGATCACCGCCTTTGGTGAAACCCGTATTGAGGTCGAAACCCGCTTCAAAATCACTATGATTTGGCTTTTTAGAAATAAGACGAACAGTACCCGCCTGAGAGCTCGCACCAAATAACGTGCCTTGAGGTCCCGGCAATACTTCAACACGTTCGATGTCAGTCGCGTAAATATCAAGATTACGGCCTTGCATTGATACCGGCTGCTCATCTAAATAAATTGCTACTGAAGGCTGAAGGGCTTGCACCGAAGATACAGCGATACCCGTTTGCGTTGTTGCCGCACCACGAATATACACTTCATTTTGTCCTGGACCTGTTCCTTGGAAAACAACGTTAGGTAAGAACTCAACATAATCTTGGAAATTATCGATACCCAAGTTATCCATTGCATCACCGCTTAATGCAGAAACAGCAACGGGTACTTCTTGGATATTGGCGGCACGCTTAGTCGCGGTGACTTGAATGGTTTCGATCTTGCTTTTGCTCTTTTTTTCTTCAGCGGCAACTGCGTTATATGACATTCCACCTAATGCAGAAAGCACCGCACAAGCTAATATCTTACGTTGAAACATAAATCTCCCATAAAGTTGTTTTTAATTCGAATTCATACCAAAAAGCCAATAAATAAGCGTATAATGATAACAATTCATCATATAAATAATTAGAACTGAAATTATGATAACACAAGCTTACAAGGCAGTAACCACTACAAACGGCCTAATTACTGCATTTAAAATAGTTAGTATCGTAAGCATTATGATAAGTGTACGAAACATTCGAGATGTAATTAATTAATGAAATCCCTATCACTGAAGATAAATAAATCTGTATTTTATCCCGCCATATTGGTTATTTTTTCTATTCTTATTGGCACTTTATTCGCGCCAGAAATAGCGTCTAACGCCTTTAACACCATGCAAGGAGCCATTACCATCAACGGTGGTTGGTTCTATATATTGACGGTCGCTATTATTCTCGGCTTTGTTATTTATTTAGGCATGTCACGGTTTGGCTCGGTAAAACTCGGCCCCGACCATTCGACACCGGACTATAAATTATCGACGTGGATTTCAATGTTATTTGCCGCAGGAATGGGCATTGGGTTGATGTTCTTTGGTGTTGCAGAGCCGGTAATGCATTACTTGTCGCCACCAACAGCAGAAAAAGAATCTTTAGAAGCGATGAAAGAAGCAATGAAAATTACTTTCTTTCACTGGGGTCTTCATGCGTGGGCGATTTATGCCATAGTCGCCCTTATTTTGGCTTATTTTAGCTATCGCCAAGGATTACCGCTAACGCTGCGATCAGCATTGCACCCAATCATTGGCGATCGTATTTACGGTTGGCCTGGACATTTTGTGGATATATTCGCGGTTGTGAGCACTGTTTTTGGTGTCGCGACGTCACTCGGCCTAGGCGCATCACAAGTTAATGCTGGCTTAAATTACCTGTTCTCAACCGACGTTAGCCAAACCAACCAATTAATTATCATGATAGTGATAACGCTTTTAGCCTCGGTATCTGTTGCAACAGGCTTAGATAAGGGCATTAAGATTTTATCTGAAATCAACATGGGACTAGCCATTGTATTAATGTTGCTGATATTCATCGTTGGGCCAACCGTCTTTTTGCTTCAAGCTTACATCCAAAATATAGGCATCTATTTATCCGATCTCGTCTCTAACACCTTTAATTTATTTGCCTATGAGAAGAAAAGCTGGATTGGCGGCTGGACAATATTTTACTGGGGTTGGTGGCTAGCATGGGCACCTTTTGTTGGTTTGTTTATTGCCAAAATTTCAAAAGGCCGAACCATTCGCGAATTCGTGTTTGGGGTACTGCTTGTACCAACAGCGTTTACTCTATTGTGGATGACAATCTTCGGTAATTCAGCTATTTCACAAATCGTCGATAATAACTTTGTGCGATTAGGAGAAATGGTCTCCGAAAATTCGGCTGTTGGACTGTTCGTATTCCTAGAAACACTGCCATGGTCAACAGCACTCACTGGTTTATCTATCTTGATGATCGTGATCTTCTTTGTCACATCCTGTGATTCTGGCGCCATGGTTATTGATATGCTGTGTTCAAATGGCAAGACAGATACGCCAGTTTGGCAGCGTTTGTTCTGGGCGATTTGCGTCGGTGTCGTCGCAGCAGTCTTGATGTTGGCTGGAGGCTTAGAAGCACTACAAACTATGACAATAGCTGCGGCACTGCCCTTTAGTATTGTTCTATTGTTTGCCTGTTTTGGATTAGGAAAAGCGTTGCAGGTTGAGTTGGCTAAACGAGACAGTTTAGCGTTAACGGGTATGTCATCAACTGAAGAAGATTGGCAGGAACGTCTCGATAATATCTTGTCGACACCAGACAAGAAAAATGTGAATACCTTTATAGCCTCTGATGTTAAAAAAGCGTTTGAAAAGGTCAAAAAACAGTTTGATGCTAATGATATTCAAGCAACTATTTCGACAACACCAACGGGGATCTTACTCACCGTAAGTCACGGAGATGAACACGATTTTTGTTACGGTATTCACAAGAAGAAACATGCGCAACCAGACTTCAATACCGATGTTGATAACGACTCTGAAACCTACTATCGCGCTGAAGTGCATTTAGCTGAAGGTGGGCAAGATTACGATGTCATGGGTTGGGCTGAAGAATCAGTTATTAATGACATTATCGACCAATATCAAAAACATTTACATTTCTTGCATGTGTTAAGGGATTAATAAAGTAACGTTAAAACCGCCTTGTTAGGCGGTTTTTTTATGTCTATCCACATTAATTCTCCGAACAAATTATGAATTTAAGTTATTGACATTTCAAAGCAAATCTTTGCATACTCATTTGATGAAATTTTCAACATTTACAGAATTATCTACCAAATGGTATAACCTCGATTTTCGGTTAGCCCATTCCCGCTTTTTGTTTTCTCAATAATCTCGCAAGCCTGTTATTTCAAATCGAACTCACGTTCGATGACTTAGTTCACAACGAGAAAACTTATGAAACGTATTCCAGAACCCTTTCGAATTAAGATGGTTGAACCCATCAAAATGACCACAGAAGCCGATCGTAAAATCGCATTAGCTGAGGCTGGCAACAATCCATTTTTGCTAAAAAGTGAAGATGTCTATATTGACCTTCTTACCGACTCAGGCACCGGTGCCATGAGTGCCAACCAATGGGCAGCGTTAATGGTCGGTGACGAAGCCTATGCCGGCAGCCGAAGTTTCGTCAAGCTAGAGAAAACCGTTCAAACGTTATTTAAATATCAGCACGTAATCCCCGTTCACCAAGGGCGTGGTGCTGAGCAAATTCTGTTTCCTAACATGGTGAAACACAAAGGTGCTGACAACCCAGTATTCATTTCAAATTATCATTTTGATACCACTGCTGCCCATGTAGAGTTGAGCGGCGCTAAAGCGATTAATGTGCTAACGCCTGCCGCATTAGATACCACCACGTGGCACGATTTTAAGGGTAATTTCGACTTAGTAGCGCTTGAGAAAACTATTGCGGAATATGGTGCAAATAATGTCGTTGGCATTATCGTGACCATCACCTGTAACTCAGCTGGCGGCCAGCCAGTGTCATTAGAAAATATTCGCGCAGTGCGTGAAATAGCAAACAAGCACGGTATTCTCGTGGTTATCGACTCCGCTAGATTCGCTGAAAATGCCTATTTTATTAAGCAACGTGAAGAAAGTTGCCGTGATATCGCCATTGGCGACATTATTCGCAGCATGTTTGATTGCGCAGACATCTTTACTATGTCCGCCAAAAAAGACCCCATCGTCAATATGGGCGGCTTATGTTGTTTTAAAGATGACAGCCAAATAGCCCTATATCGCGATGTACAAATTAGCTGTGTGCCGATGGAAGGTTTTATTACCTATGGCGGGCTAAATGGCCGTGATATGGAAGCGTTAAATGTTGGTTTGTGGGAATGTGCCGATGAAGACTACTTGGAATACCGTATTGGCCAAGTGGCTTATTTAGGCGAATTGTTACGTGAAGCAGGCATCCCTATTCAGTACCCTACAGGAGGTCATGCAGTATTTGTCGATGCTGGAAAGATGCTGCCTCATATTCCATCTGAACAATTCCCCGCCCACGCACTCGCTAATCATTTGTACCTAGAAGGAGGGATTCGCGGTGTAGAAATAGGTTCGCTATTATTAGGGAGAGATCCTAAAACAGGCCTGCAAAAAAAATCACCGCTGGAGCTGTTAAGATTGACTATTCCGCGCCGTGTTTATACTAACGATCACATGAAATATATTGCCGACTGTTTGATAGCACTAAAATCACAAGCCCATAATATCAAAGGCCTAGACTTTGAATATGAACCTCCAATATTGCGACACTTTACGGCGAAGCTTAAAGAAGTAAATGCCCAATAGTCCTGACACGTTAAGTAGCTGAAATAGCACTTCAGCTACTAATTTGGTAGCGAAACTAATAAGGACTAATATCAGATAGTTTGAACTGTTGTTGCATTACAACTTTGCCCACAACGTCTTTTAAACCAAACACTATGCTAGGATCATCTTGCTGCCAATCTATTAATAACTCACCGTAATTTACCTTATCCATATAATCACCAATACGATGTTTGTTAGGGCTTACCGCTTTCCACTCTTGCGTTAATCCTGAAGAAGTAACTTCCCAAAGTGGATAATCCATGTCGTCTTCGAAACGAGACATCTCTCCCCAATGAGTATCACCGCTAACGATAACAACACCATTTATTTTATGCTTTTTTATAAAACCCAATAAACGTTGACGGTCAGCCGGAAAGTTAGCCCAAGACTCCCAGCCTGTAAAATCAGGGATCAATTGTAAACTCGATGCAATGACTTTAATCGCGCTCGGTTTTAATAGCTCTTTTTCAAGCCATTGCCACTGTTTTTCTCCTAACATGCTCGCGTTTGGATTATCTGAAACGGCATAGGGTCCAGCATCAAAGGGTAGACGAGTAAATAAATTAGTCAGCGTGCTAACTTCATTTATTGGATCGCGATTAAAACGTAAATCAGGCATTATGATTTGAATGCTTTTATCGCCTTTGCCAAAGATTTTACTTGTATAAATTCCATCGATGCGCGTTCTTCGTGGAGAGTCTTTAGGGGCTTGCCAAAAGTCCAACATGATTTGGCGAGATTGCTCTTTCATCGGATATTCTTTACCCGCATCATTTTCACCGAAATCATGATCATCCCAAATAGCCATCACTTCACTATTGTCACGTAATTTTGCAAATTGAGGAATAGCACCAAGCTTGTCGTATTTTCTTACAAGATGGGCCATATTTTCAGTATCACCATAGACGTTATCACCTAAGAACAAGAACAAATCCGGTCGTTCTGCGTTGATGGCGTCTAAAATCGGCATTGCTTTATCTTGATGTGAGCAAGAACCAAAAAATATTTTCTGTGGTAAAAATGAAACCGAATTTTCTAAATTATTATCACTAACTAATCCCTTAGCATCGGTATGGAAACCTATTAAAGCAGTCCAAAATATAACGGCTATTTTAATCGTATTTTTAAATATCATCGCTTAACCCTAAAACCAAAAATTGCCCTAGTACCTCCTTATGATTAAGAAGGTTGTAGGGCAATCATGTTAACTAATTTTCTAGAAACGAATTGACGCATTTAGCGCAATAGTGCGCGGTGCGCCAATCCATGCTGCATTCTCTGCAATAGTCCCTAAATAGCTTTCATCAAATAGATTATTCGCTGTTAGACGTAAATCTATTGATTCAATGCCGTTTCCTAAGTCAGTAATCTGTGTGCCAACATATAAATCCGATACCACGTAACTATCAACACGTTGCGAATTATCGCGATTCATCCAGCGGTCGCCAACCTGTTTAGTACTAAGTCCCGCGAAGAAGTTATCTTTTTGCCAATCAAGACTAACGACAAACATATCTTCAGCAGAGCCAGCTACAGTATTGCCGTTTACCGTATTATCTTCATCGGTGTACGTAGAATCATTGTTCGTGTAAGAAAGATAAACACTCCAGTGCTCACTCATTTGATAAGTTGCTGACGCTTCAATACCCTTAGACTCAATGCCACCTTCATTCAAGTAACCACCAGCAGAAGACTCCAAGAAATCAATGCCGCTAGATGATTCATTACTTACAAAGCGTATACGGTTATCAAATTTGATACTGTAATACGTAACACTGGCTTGTAAATTGTCACCAAAATAACGTAATCCCAAATCAATATTATCTGCAGTTTCAGGCTTGACGATTGAAATATCAGCATCATCACGTTCTAAAACAGCGTCTTTAATTGCAGCAAAGTTTTCAGCATATCCAGCAAAGAGCTCAAGATTTTGTTCAGAAAATGGAACAACGATCCCTGCTGACAATAATACATCTGAATCTGATGACGTACTTAAACTTTTACTATTATCAAATTGATCGTTTTTCTTAACGGTTACATCAAACTGCTTAGCGCCTAAACGCACTGTTGCTACTTCAAAGTTTAGTGTGTCTTCGATATACATCATTAAGGTATCAACTGGGAATTCACGATCATACTGAACCCAATATGGAACGTGGTCAAAACGATAGCTTGTTGCTGAGTCGATAATCTTGTGCCAATCGCGGTGTTCATCTCGCTGGAAATCTTCAAACCAGAAACCAGCGCGTAACGTATTTTCCAGCCCATCAAATTGAGTATTCCATTGGATATCTCCATTGATTCCGGTACGTGTTTTATCGTAGTGAGTATGACGATAAGAGCCGACAGGTCGGGCGCCTTGTTCATGACAACCTGGATCATATTCCGCGCCAGCGCCTCCATATGGGAAACCTATTGCGCTTTCACAACCAGCAATCGGTGAAACAGATTCACCATTGCTGTCTACAAAATAAAGCTTGCCATTACTACTGCCACCATAAACGGTATTGCCCGACACTAATTCTGAATGTGGATTGCCAGCACCATCGTCTTTAACATCGACCAAGTAAGGCGGCACCCAATCGCCACGGCCATCATTATTATGATGATAAATATTGAATGAACCTGATATTTCGTCATTAAATTCAACATCAGCTTGAAGATACGCAAAGATATTCGTACGCAATGTAGACCAGCCACGACGATATGCTTGATCTTGATACGGTACGCCGCTCCATTCATCAGTGAGCTGATCCCAAATTGGATTTTGTTTAAACTGCTCTACTGAATAGATACGCTGATAGTTATCTTCATGCGTATCATCGTAAGAGATATAAGCCGTTAACGTTACATCATCAATGGCCATGCTTTTTATTTTTGCAGCGTAGTGGTCGCGCGTGTTTTGCGCACTTTGGGTCATCCAATCAGAGTTTGAACTGTTCGACGCCGAAATCCACGCATAGGTATCTGGTGCAAATTCACCCGTTTCATAACGAACAAAGAATTTTTGCGCGTTAAACTCACCAAGCGTCGTGCTAACAACCATCGCCTCTTCTTCACCAGGATCAATAGTCGTAAAGTTTAATGTCCCGCCTAGTGCTTCATTTGATCGTGATGCGATATCAGCGGTACCCTGTGATACTTCGACACGACCTAAGTTTTCACTATCAATATAGCGATTTGCTTTAGCGCCGCCGCCGTAATTAGAATTACCGTTAGCAAAGCCATCTACGGTAATACCGATCTGTTGTTCGCCTAAATTTACTTGAAAACCACGGACAGAAATCGACGTTGACCAATCATCAGAACCAAAAGTATCTCCTTCATTAACGAGTACGCCCGGTAAGCTGCCGATAGTTGCCAAGGGAGTTGTCATGCCAGATTGCTGCTTTTTCATTTCATCTGACGTATCGTTGTTTGCATAAGAAATACTGCGACCAACTACAGCTATCTTTTCCACATCTTCTTTCGCGATAGCCTTAGCTAATGGTGCTTTAGCTTCTGCTTTAGTCGCAGCCAGTGTAGATTGAGAAAACAAACCAATTACTGCAAGCGCAATGGCACTTTTGGTACCCAAATGTAGATGTTTCATGTAAGTCATTTCCTAAGTTTTATAATAATAGATTGATTAAGCTATTGAGATGGCAGGTATCCTAAGGAGATTTTGTGACAGACCACCGACAAATTTCTTACCGTTAGATGACGACTTTTTTGCATTTTTAATAATAATTTAATCAATGACTTAAATTCTAAACATCAGAACGTTTTGTCATTAGATTGACTTAATTCGGTCATGAAGTTTAAGTAGAATTACACTCCTTACATCAATGACTAAACAACCGAACGATGAAAAAGATTTTGCTGTTACTCTTAACGCTATTAAGCGTTGGTTGCCAAAAAATACACTCAGATGTCACGACGACTGCCAAGGTAAAAATTGGTGTTAGACCGCTCTATTTAGTCAACGATATGGATGAAGGCCCACTAAAAAAAGCGCTACAGCAATGTAAAAATCAGCAATCTAATGTCAGTCATTTTTCAATTGGCCATCGAGGGGCACCGCTGTTTTTTCCTGAGCACACACAAGCGTCTTATCAAGCGGCAGCTGATATGGGTGCTGGTATTATCGAGTGTGATGTTACGTTCACCAAAGACAAGCAGTTGGTTTGTCGTCACTCTCAGTGTGACTTACATACGACAACTAATATCTTGCAAACGCCGCTAGCTAAGCAGTGCACCGAACCATTTATTAGCGCTCAAGATTCCCATAATGGAAAAGCTAGCGCGAAATGTTGCACCAGCGATATCACGCTATCCCAATTTAAGACACTGAGTGCCAAAATGGATGGTGCCAATACCGCTGCAAATACTATTAACGAATATGTAGCTGGTACACCATCATTTCGTAGCGATTTATACAGCCAAACTAAGCCACTGCTAACTCATCAACAAAGCATTGATTTGTTGAAATCATTAGGGGTGAAAATGACCCCAGAACTTAAGCAGCCAAATGTTACAATGCCTTATCAAGGGCTAAGCCAGCGGCAACTAATGCAACGATTGGTCAACGAATATAAAACGGCGCAAGTTCCTGCAAGCGATGTATTTATACAATCATTTAATTTAGCTGATATTGATTATCTAATCGCCAATGAGCCTGAATTTTCTGTCCAAGCGGTCTACCTAGAAGATCGTGCAGAATCAGCGCCGTCGTCATTGGAGAATCAAGTAACCCCCCAGCAATTAGTGAATGAACCGCAGTTGCTTTCACCAACCATGTCTCAATTAAAGTCACGCGGCGTAAATATAATCGCGCCGCCTATTTGGGCATTATTGAGTATTGAAAATAACCAATTGGTTCCCTCTGCTTATGCAAAGGCAGCGAAAAAAGCGGGCCTTAAAATCATTGCATGGAGCATTGAGCGTTCAGGAAAACTTAGTAAAGGCGGCGGCTGGTATTATCAAAGTGTTGCTTCACACATCAACAACGATGGCGATGTTTATAAAGCATTAGATGTTTTAGCAAAAGATGTCGGTGTTATTGGCGTATTTTCAGACTGGCCAGCGACAACAACGTTCTATGCCAATTGTATGGGATATCAATAAAAGTAAAAGAGAGTGACTACGCACTCTCTAAATTAATAACGTTAAGCTGATAATTCTGAACTACTCAATTGCGTTTGTTACTAAGCGCGTAATTGTAAGTCCCGTAATTAAAACGATGCTAATTAATAATAAAACAAACATTAGTTCACTCCTTCTTCTTGGGGATGATCTTTATACACATCAAAATTAGTATCTTCTTTTAACACGGCGAAAATCACTACTAACATCAAGATCTGGAAATAAAGACTAGAGACAACATCATTTAAGTGACGCAGATCCAACGTAGACAATAAGAAGTGCATTGAAATATTAACGGTTGCAGCAATGCTGCCAAACAGCATCAACTTTACTATTCTACTCGACTGTTTAAAGCGGACATCTTCACCTTGATGAGGGTCTTTTTTCTTACCGTAAATCGCTTTATAAGCGAAAAATCCAAAGAATATATTGAGCCCTGTAACACCGACGACATTGATATATCCCGCAAAACCATCAAAGGGGTTCTGAGTGATATACACAACCAGACCAACAAAGGAAATATACACGGCAGCCGCCAAGTTTAGCAGTGACTTAGGGGCGTAATTTTCAACACGACGCGGCATCAATTGAGCTTTACGAATAGTCGAATCATTTAGTTGGCGCATTTTCTTGAAATAGCGTTCACTAAAAACAGCTAATAAAACTAACGGAGTTATTTGCAGCATATAGAAAATCATAATGACCGACTGACTATCCCAACCTAGCATTTGTTGGCTTTGATAATATAAACCGTGCGCAACAATGCCCACGCCAATCCCCATGACAACTTTACTGATAAGCACTAAACGACAAATCTTTTGTTCGATTTCTTCCACACTAATGGGATATAACTTTCCATATTCTTGTGCAGGATAGCGCGCCATGATTTCTCTTGCCCGCTGATATAATTTAGTGGGTAACAAATATGAAATTACAAATATTTGACTCACAAAAACTATATATAACAATATACTATCTGACATAACACACTCCTTATTTATTCATTAAACGAGCAAACTCAATTCTAATTTCTGAATCAGTTGCACCAATTTCTTTCAACGACGTCAACGCTTGTTGCAAAATTTCAGTTACCGATTCATTAATATCTACATCACTATTTTTACGAGCATCAGGGTGTACAAACGTGCCCCTATACCCCTTTGTTTCAATGACGCTATCGCGCTCAAGTAATCGATAAGCCTTAGCAACGGTTTTGTTATTGATAGCCAAATCATTGGCAAGCTGGCGAATCGAAGGCAGTGGATCACCCTCCCCGATATGTCCGCTCAAAATTGCCTGTTTAATTTGGTTCACCAGCTGACTAAACAACGGCGTGTCATCGTCAACATTAATGATAATTTCCAAACCTCTCTCCTCAGTTGTAGGCATTAATTGACACGTCAATTAATGTACCCCATGAACCAAGGGTACAACTAGATCGAAATTTACGCAAGTTTAATTTTTACACAATTTAAATTTTGCCGAAGTCAGCATAGTTTTTATACCGTGTTATATGCGATAATCGCGTGTTCGGTAATCAGTAGAGAAAAGAGTTTCATGGATCAAATTGAAGTACGCGGTGCCCGCACCCACAATTTAAAAGACGTTGATATCACTATCCCACGGGACAAACTAATTGTGATCACTGGCCTATCAGGTTCAGGAAAATCGTCACTTGCATTTGATACACTATACGCCGAAGGTCAGCGCCGTTACGTTGAATCGTTATCAGCTTATGCTCGCCAATTCTTATCACTGATGGAAAAACCAGATGTTGATTCCATTGAAGGCTTGAGCCCTGCGATTTCTATCGAACAAAAATCAACGTCGCATAACCCACGCTCTACCGTAGGCACCATTACCGAAATTCACGATTACCTACGTTTACTCTTTGCTCGCGTCGGCGAACCTCGTTGTCCTACGCATGATTTACCACTTGCCGCACAAACAATTAGCCAAATGGTTGATAAAGTTTTAGCCATGGATGAAGGCAGTAAATTAATGTTGCTTGCGCCAGTGGTACAACAACGTAAAGGTGAGCACACCAAATTACTTGATAATCTTGCCGCACAAGGCTTTATACGCGCTCGTATTGATGGTGAAGTGTGTGACTTATCCGATCCACCGACACTAGATTTACACAAGAAGCACGATATTGAAGTGGTTGTTGACCGCTTTAAAGTGCGTGATGATTTGCAGCAACGCTTAGCAGAATCATTTGAAACAGCACTGGATCTGTCAGGTGGTGTCGCTAATATAGTGCCTATGGATGACGACAGCGATATCGAGCCGTTATTATTCTCAGCTAACTTTGCTTGTAGCCAATGTGGTTACTCAATGGCAGAACTAGAGCCACGCTTATTCTCATTCAATAACCCAGCCGGTGCCTGTGGCAGTTGTGATGGATTAGGAGTAAAACAGTTTTTCGACCCTGCACGTATTATTGTCAGTGATGAAATTAGCCTTGCTGGCGGTGCAATCCGTGGTTGGGATCGCCGTAATTTCTACTACTTCCAAATGCTAACCTCACTGAGTGAGCATTACGGTTTTGATTTAGAAGCGCCATTCTCAAGCCTAAGTAAAGAACATGTTAAACGTATTTTCTTTGGCAGTGGTAAACAGTCGTTAGAGTTCAAATACATGAACGATCGCGGCGATGTTGTGGTACGCAATCATCCGTTTGAAGGCATCATTAACAATATGGATCGCCGTTACCGCGAGACAGAATCTAATGCGGTGCGTGAAGAGCTAACCAAATACCTTAACCAACAATCATGTCCAGCTTGTACTGGTAGCCGTTTACGTGAAGAAGCACGCCATGTTTTCATTGGCACAACAAACTTACCAACAGTCACCGAATACTCTATCGGTGAATGTATGGAATTCTTCGATAATCTCGAATTTAGCGGTCAAAAAGCACAAATTGCCGAGAAAATCTTAAAAGAGATCCGCGATCGTCTTGGTTTCTTGGTCAATGTTGGCTTGAATTACCTCAGCCTTTCTCGCTCAGCAGATACTCTGTCTGGTGGTGAGGCACAGCGAATTCGTTTAGCCAGTCAAATTGGTGCGGGTCTTGTAGGCGTAATGTACGTACTTGATGAACCATCAATTGGTTTACATCAACGTGACAATGAGCGCTTATTAGTCACGCTTAATCATCTTCGCGATCTAGGTAATACCGTTATCGTGGTTGAACACGACGAAGATGCGATCCGTGCAGCAGACTACATTATCGATATTGGCCCTGGCGCTGGTATTCACGGTGGTCAAGTTATCGCTGAAGGTAGTTACCAACAAATTATCGACAATAAAGAATCAATAACGGGTCAGTATCTTTCCGGCGCCAAACAAATTGAATATCGCAAAGAGCGCACTAAAGCAGGCAAAGATTGGATCAAACTCTTTGGCGCTCGCGGCAACAATTTAAAGAATGTCGATCTAGCCATTCCATGTGGCCTACTGACTTGTGTTACGGGCGTTTCAGGCTCTGGTAAATCAACGCTAATCAACAACACGTTTTACCCACTGGCTCACATCGCCCTTAACAAAGCCGTTAATGACGAGCCAGCAGAACATGACCGTATTGAAGGTTTGGAACTGTGTGACAAAGTAGTCGACATAGACCAAAGCCCAATCGGCCGTACTCCCCGCTCAAATCCAGCAACTTACACCGGTATTTTTACGCCAATTCGTGAGTTATTTGCGGCAACGCAAGAGTCGCGTTCACGCGGTTATAAACCAGGGCGCTTTAGCTTTAACGTGAAAGGCGGCCGCTGTGAAGCGTGTCAGGGTGACGGTGTAACTAAGGTTGAAATGCACTTCTTGCCAGACGTGTATGTACCTTGTGATGTCTGTCATTCAAAACGCTACAACCGCGAAACGCTTGAAGTGTTATACAAGGGTAAAAACATTAACCAAGTGTTGGACATGACTGTTGAAGACGCCAACGAATTCTTCAAACCAGTGCCAGCCATTGCCCGTAAACTACAAACATTAATGGATGTTGGCCTGTCTTACATTACGCTTGGTCAATCAGCGACAACGCTATCTGGCGGCGAAGCACAGCGTGTTAAATTGGCCAAAGAGTTGTCAAAACGCGATACCGGTAAAACTTTATACATCCTTGATGAACCAACAACAGGCCTTCACTTTAAGGATATCCAAATGCTGCTAGATGTATTACATCGCCTGCGCGATCACGGCAACACCATAGTGGTTATCGAACATAACCTCGATGTGGTGAAAACAGCCGATTGGATTGTCGACCTAGGCCCTGAAGGCGGCGCGGGCGGCGGACAAATATTGTGTGCAGGCATTCCAGAAGATGTAGCGCAGCATCCGACATCGCATACAGCACGTTTTTTGAAGCCGTTGTTGTAATATTATCTGAATTATAAGGCGGAGTGACTATTCCCGTCATTTATCGCCTTAAAATACAGTTTGCGCCAATGAAAAAATCAGGACGATTTTTTAGTATTTTCCGCAGGACGCGGATAAAATACGGTATTGAAAGAGCAAAATGAATTTTAAGAAAAGCGATTAATCTACGGGTCGCCTTTCTTTTGGTTACTTTTCTTTGGCGAAGCAAAGAAAAGTGACTGATGTGCATGAGACGAAGTAACTTATTTCTGTGTATTTCAAGTCGCACATCATAAGTTCAGCTAAATTCGGCTAATAAGCGCCCTTATAAATACTTTGAATTTCTACACTACATAAATTTAATATGATATTCGACGCCCAAAAATTCCGCCAACAATTCCCATTAATCACCACCAGTGATCAATGCTATTTCGATAGTGCTGCCACCAGCCAGAAACCGCAGATGGTGATTGATGTTATTAATGAATATTACACCAGCCAAAACGCTAATGTGCACCGCGCTGCCCACAAATTAAGTGCGGTTGCTACCGCCAAGTTTGAACTAGCTCGAACAAATATTGGTAAGTTTATTGGATGCCACAACAGCAAAGAAATCATCTTTACCAAAGGCACCACAGAAGCCATTAACTTAATTGCACAAAGTTATGGCCGCGCTAATGTCAAAAGTCATCACAATATTGTGGTGAGTGTCAGCGAACATCACGCCAATATCGTGCCTTGGCAACAATTGTGCTTGGAAACAGGCGCACAATTACGTGTTATTCCCCTGACCAGCACTCATGAATTTGATCTACTGACCGCTAATGAATTAATTGACGAAAACACCGCTATTGTTGCCGTTGCCCATGCATCAAATGTCACTGGCGTAATCAATCCAATTGGCCATTTAATTAAGCTGGCAAAAGAAGTTGGTGCAATAAGTGTTATTGATGGCGCGCAAACCGTGGCGCACTTACCTATTGACGTGGATAAACTCGATTGTGACTTTTTCGTCTTCTCAGGCCACAAAATGTATGGCCCAACAGGCATTGGTATTCTTTATGGCAAAGAAGCAATATTAGAAGCTATGCCTGTATGGCAATGCGGCGGTGAAATGATTAAAAAAGTTAGCTTTAACGGCACCACTTTTAATCAACTACCATTTAAATTCGAACCCGGCACACCTAATATAAGCGGCGTATTAGGCCTAAGCGCCGCAGTCGATTTTATAAAATCACAGGATAGTGACGCTGCTCATCAATACGAAAACCAGCTCACCAACTATCTTGCTCAAGAACTTAAAAAGCTTGATGGAATCAGCATCATCGGCGACGTCAGTGACAAATTGTCGGTCATTAGCTTTGTCGTTGACGATGAACACCCTTCTGATATTGCTACTTTGTTGAACCAACACAACATCGCCGTACGTTCAGGCCACCACTGCGCCATGCCGCTGATGGAATATCTCAACATTGACGGTACTATTCGTATTTCAATTGCGCCTTATAATACATTGGAAGAAGCGGATAAATTACTAGAAGCAGTTAAAAAGACCTTAGCATTTTTAATCTGATTACATATGGCTCTCTCTATCTATTATTCCCTCTATTATCTTATTCATTAATTTTATATTCAGATTCAATTAATTAGACTCTTTCACTAAATTAATTACTGCTATATATTAGCGCCCAAATAATAAGGATATAAATTCAAGGACTGAAATGCGGCCTCTTCTTCCCAATTCACACCAAGAATTTACTCCCTCAAGACTCTGTAATTCCAAATGCAAATTGAGTAGCCCTCTCGATCAGCATTTATTTTTAAATAGGGCATGGAAAAAAGCATGAAAAAATTATTATTAGGTTCAGCACTATTATTAGCATTCTCTCAAGTTTCAGCTAATGAAGGTCCAAAGTGGGACTCTCTATCTATTGGATATCAAGACGTCGATCTATCAGGAGTCGACGTATCAGGATTTACGTTCTCCGGTTCAAAACTAGTCAACGATAACGTATTTGTCTTCGGCAACGTATCAATGAACTCCGATACTGTTGGGGGTATTGATTTCGACTTGGATACCACTACTTTGGGTGTTGGTTACCGTCATGGCATCAGTGACAAAACTGATTTTTTTGGATCATTAAGTTATGAAAAGTTAGAAGTAGAAGCCTCTGGCCGCGGTTTATCAGACAGTGCTGATGGTAATGGTTACGGCTTAACTGTAGGTCTTCGCTCTATGGTTTCTGATAAAGTAGAGCTACTTGGCTCTTTAGGTTATATAGATATCGAAGACGATTCAGAAGCAGAGTTTGCTGTAGGTGCTTACTATCACTTCACAGATCGCTTCGCGCTAGGTCTAAATTATAGCAAAATTGATGAGCTAAAAACGACTGGTCTGTCAGCAACATTATTCTTCTAGAAATTATGTAACTCAAAGGGCTTTAAATTAAAGCCCTTTTTCTTTGATACATTTAAACCTAAGCCTTCTTAACAAATTTCGCCGTAACCATCATGTCGCCAGTGCTGTCGACTTTACAATCAAGCTGATGATCTTTACTGTTCACCATTCGTCTTATAACAGCCTTGGTACCAATTTTTAATACCTGTGAGCTGCCCTTAACTTTTAAGTCTTTAACAAACGTAATTTTATCGCCTTCGTTAAGCAGCGTTCCGTTAGCATCTTTAATACTTAAAATACTTTCTTCTTCCAGCTCTCTAGGGCTCCATTCATAGGCACATTCAGGACATATCAACAAATCTTGATCGGCGTATACATATTCTGATTGGCATTTTAAACAAGGTGGTAATGACATAAGGCAATGGCTTTATTCGATAGGAGAAATGAGATAGATAACGATACTGAAGGTGCTCTCAGTATCGTCGAATACCTATTTTGCTAAGTTAGGAGCTCGGTACAGCTAAGCCTTTCTTACAAATTTAGATTTTAGCATCATGTTGCCATGACCATCGACTTTACAATCAATATCATGGTCAGCATCTACAAAGCGTTTGATCACGGCTTTTGTACCAACTTTTAATACCAGTGATGAACCTTTCACTTTAAGATCTTTAATCAAAGTAACTTTATCGTCTTCTGCCAATAAATTACCTACTGCGTCCTTTAGCACGATAGCATCAGGATCAACAGCCACTTCATTTGGATTCCACTCATGTGCACATTCAGGACAAATCAATAAATCTTGATCTTCGTAGGCATATTCAGAGTTACATTGTGGGCATGGAGGTAATGACATAGGGCATCTACTTATTTCAAATGAATTTAGCGTCTATGGTAATCGCACCAACCGATTTTAGCGAGTAATTTAGATCAACTTTGTTAGCTAAAATGACGTGATTAATAACTACTGGTGCCATAAAAACTCACCAAGTTATTGAGCTAGGATATGTTTTACTCATCAAACAAAATTTTTATTCTATTTCTCTTATTTAACTTGTTGTAGATCAATTCATTATTCTAGTAGTTGCGTATTTTCGAATCTATCGAATTAAGTAACTATTACTGAAGGCATAGAGATGAAAACAACAACGACAGCAATGGCGCTACTTGCCACCTTAGGTGTGATGAGCTTTGGTGCACAAGCGGGCACAACAGACGATATTTCAAAAGCAGTCAAAGACAGTAAGGTTAATATTGATTTACGTTACCGCTATGAAACTAACGATCAAGACAACGTGAAGAAAGACGCCACGGCATCGACATTAAAAACGCGACTCACCGTTAAAACAGGCAAAGTAAATAACTTTTCAGCGGTTATTGAAGCTGACCATGTAGCAACATTAGGTAGTGATGATTACAACGATGCAACAGGTACTGGCAATGGTGCCTACTCAGTTGTTGCCGATCCGACAGGTTTTGACTTAAACCAAGCTTATATCCGCTATAGTGGCTTTGACAAAACAACCTTAACCGCTGGTCGTCAGCGTATTGCTCATAATGGGCATCGCTTTTTAGGCACGGTTGGCTGGCGTCAAAACGAGCAAACCTTCGATGCATACCGCGCGCAATATCAAGCAACAGATGCTTTAAATGTTGATTACAGCTATATCTATAACGCGAATCGCATCTTTGGTTCAGACAGTGCCAAAGGCGATTTAAAAGGTGACTTCCACACGATAAACGTTAAGTACGCTCCATCAAAACAACACAAGTTTGCTTTTTATACTTACTTACTCGACTTTGACGGTGCAGCAACTGACACAGATACTTACGGCGTTGACTATAAATATTCATCAAACATAGGCAAAACATCTAAACTAGGCGTCAACCTTAGTTACGCTATGCAAAGCAACGGCGATAGCGCGACACCATCATACAACGCTAACTACTATTTAGCAGAGCTCAACGCCACTACAAAAGGCATTTTTGGTGCCGTTGGTTATGAGGTATTAGGCAGTGATAATGGCATTGGTTTTAGTACCCCCTTTGCAACCTTGCATAAGTTTAACGGCTGGGCTGACATGTTCTTAGCAACACCAATCAACGGACTAGAAGACTTCTACGTTAAAGTTGGTACTAAAGTATCTGGCGTGAAACTAACAGCCATTTTTCATGAATTTAAAGCCAATGAGGGCTCAGCAAACTATGGTAGCGAAATTGATTTAGTCGCAGCATATAAAGTGAACACGCAAGTTAGCGTGCTAGCAAAATATGCAATCTACGATGCCGACGATCACGGCGTCGATACAGACAAACTATGGCTAATGGCAACATTAAAATTCTAACCCTCACATGCTCCCACTCAAATTTTGAATGGGAGCACTCCCCACTTTCACACAAAATCAATGTTAAGCACTGATTAATTTAGATGCCCATAAACTGCATATCAGCTTGTTAAAGCGCCTAATATCAATTGACCAGTTCTTTGCTCTCTCACTAACTGAAATTGGTATAAACTTTTGTGATTAAAGATAGTGAAAGTTCATGTTAAGATTAGTTTCTATCTCGTGATTTAATTATCGATATCGCATTAACATTTGAGAAAACCATGACATTAAAGACTTTAAAACTTGCCTTATTATCACTGCTGCTAGTTGCTAGCAGCCAAAGCTATGCTTTTGATATAAGTGAACGTAAGGCATCTCAGCTAGTACAAAGTAAGTACAAAGCTAAGAAGTTATTGAAAGTTGAATCTATTTCGAGTCGTGGAACCAAAGCTTTTAAGATTAAAATCTTACTCAATAGCGGGCGTTTAAAAACAGTATATGTAAATAAGAAGAGCGGCAAAATATCAGAGCGTCAGCCGTAATACATTAAATTAAATCATCGCTTTACAAGGATTATCATGCGCATTTTAGTAATTGAAGACGAACCAATTTTACAAGAACAACTCGCCGCTATTCTCATCAAACAAGGTTACGCTGTAGATTGCGCTAGCGATGGCGAAGAAGGTTTATACCAAGGCACTGAATATCCATACGATTTAGCCATTATCGATTTAGGCTTACCAAAAATTGACGGCATTGAAGTCATTAAGCGTCTTCGTAAAAACGATAAAAACTTCCCAATTCTCATTTTGACTGCGCGTGACCAATGGCAAGAAAAAGTCATTGGCTTAGATTCTGGCGCAGACGACTACTTAACTAAACCCTTTGAAATGGATGAGCTGTTAGCTCGCGTGAAAGCCCTATTGCGCCGTAGCGTTGGCATGGCAAGTGCTACCCAGCAATTTGGCCCACTATCATTAGATTTAAATGCACAGTCTATCGCTGTTGACGGAACAGAAGTCGAACTTACCGCTTATGAATATAAAGTGATGGAGTATTTATTAACCCATCCTCATCAAGTAATTTCTAAAACGGTATTAACTGAGCATATTTACGATCAAGATTACGATCGTGATTCAAATGTTATTGAAGTGTTTGTTCGTCGCCTTCGTTTGAAGATCGATCCGGAGAATACAATTTCACCAATTGAAACCCTTCGTGGTCGCGGTTATCGCATTAACCCAGCAATTGCTAACGGCTAATACAGTCGCCGCTTATTAAGATGCTCAATTGAAAAAGTACTCATTACGCACCCGTATACTGATAATGGCCAGCTTATTAATGCTGGTCTTTTTTAGTATTACTGGTGCGATTTTAGATTCCGCATTTTCTAATGCAGCGAAAACCGCTGCCAAAGAAAAAATGCAGCTGCAAATTCTTAGTTTAATATCGAGTGCTGAGCAACAAGGGCGTGATTTAATCATGCCAAATTATCAATCTGATCCTCAATTTAATGAAGCTAGTTCAGGCCTTTATGGCTATGTTTTAGATCGAGCAGGTAGAGAATTATGGCGCTCAAGATCTGCCGTCTTAATTTCACCTGTCACAGCGCGTCCTGCCTTACCGGGTAAACAAAGCTTTAATCTTGATAACACGCACGCTGATATTGAGTTATTTGTTGCGACATACGGCACCATCGAAGAGAGCGAAGGCAAAGATTATCAATACACTTTTGTGGTGATGCAAGACAACCACAGCTATCGACAATCTATCATTAGTTACCGTGAAAACTTATGGCTATGGTTGAGTATTGTCGCCGTACTATTGTTAGCGGCACAACATATCTTACTCAGCCGCGGCCTTCGACCGCTTTACGATCTTGCTCACCATCTTAAAGATATTGAAGACGGTCGTAGTGAGTCCTTAAGTGGCAATTATCCAAAAGAGCTTAGTCGCCTAACAGGCAACCTCAATCGACTTATTGATAGCGAACGTCAACAGCGAGAACGCTACCATCAACGTCTTGGTGATTTAGCACATTCTCTTAAAACGCCTTTAGCTGTCATTAGTAATGCAGCAAGTGATCCTACAGATGAATTACGAACGATTGTTAAAGAACAAAGCACTCGCATGGACCAAATTGTTCGATATCAATTGCAACGCGCTGTTGTTAGCCAACAAATAACCAGTATTACTAAGGTCAATATTTTAGAGCAAGCTAAACAAATCAAGAGTGCGCTGGACAAAGTATATAAAGCCAAAGCCGTCATGTGCGACATTCATATTCCTGCAACAAGTGTTTTTCAAGGCGATCAAGGCGACTTATTAGAAATGCTGGGTAATTTCATGGACAACGCTTATAAATATGGCGCTGGTGAAGTTCGCGTCGCAGTGACAGAAGCAATCGAGTCAATTACCTTTATCGTTGAAGACAATGGTGTTGGTATTGAAGAATCACAACGTGAAAAAATTACCCAACGTGGCGCGCGATTAGATACCCAAGAAAATGGTCAAGGCATTGGCATGGCCGTTGTCGTCGATATTATAAAAGGCTATAACGGCGTAATTTCCATTAGCGAATCAGACTTACTCGGTGCTAAGTTTACTGCGACTTTCCCTAAGCATCACTATTAACCTTCGAACAACCTCACCTGCGCTAGAGGTGATAAGACCAGTAAAATGCTGCCAAAATCGGCGATTTGTATATACTATGTCGCGATAAGGTAATCTTTGCGACTTGTTTGCTTTGAACAAGCTAGATAAACTAGATTTATACGAAACTTCTCAAAACTAAGCAAGATTAAAGATTTACTCAGAGGATCACTGCAAGATGAGCGAAAATAAACAGATTTTATTGGTAAATGGCCCTAACTTAAATATGTTAGGCCAACGTGAGCCGGGCCATTATGGCGTTGCGACGTTGCCGCAAATTGTTGAGAAGCTAGCAAAACAAGCATCATCAATGGGCATTTCACTCGAACATGTACAATCCAATGCGGAGTTCGAGCTAATTGATGCAATTCATCAAACCAAGGCTGATTTTATTATCATTAACCCTGCGGCTTTTACACATACTAGTGTAGCGCTGCGCGACGCTATCTTGTCGGTAAATATTCCTTTTATTGAAGTTCATTTGTCTAACGTTCATAAACGTGAAGCATTTCGTCATCACTCTTACTTTTCAGACGTCGCCGTCGGAGTAATTTGTGGTTTAGGTGCTCGTGGTTATGAATACGCATTACAATCGGCAGCCGATGCGCTGCAGTCGTCTTAAAAATTTAAAAGAGAACAGTTATGGATATTCGTAAAATAAAGAAACTAATCGAACTAGTTGAAGAATCAGGCATTACCGAATTAGAAATTTCTGAAGGTGAAGAGTCAGTACGCATCAACCGCACTTCAGTTGTTGCTGCTCCTGTTGCCGTTGCTGCACCTGTTGCCGCTCCTGTAGCAGCTGCTCCAGTTGCTGCTGCGCCAGCAGCCGCTGCTCCAGCACCTGCTGTTGTTTCGGGTCATCAAGTTGTTTCTCCAATGGTTGGTACCTTCTACCGTGCATCTTCACCAGATGCTAAGCCATTCGTTGAAGTTGGTAGCAAAGTAAATATTGGCGACACGTTATGTATCGTTGAAGCGATGAAAATGATGAACCAAATCGAAGCTGATAAAGCCGGTACTGTTGTTGCAATCGAAGTAGATGATGCCGCACCAGTTGAGTTTGATCAGGTTCTAGTAATCATCGAATAAAGGCCACTTACTTATGTTAGATAAAGTAGTTATTGCCAACCGTGGTGAAATTGCCTTACGTATTTTGCGCGCTTGTAAAGAGATGGGCATAAAAACCGTAGCAATTCATTCAACGGCTGATCGCGACTTAAAACACGTATTATTAGCTGATGAATCATTATGTATTGGTCCTGCTCCAGCAGCACAAAGTTACTTAAACATCCCTGCAATTATCAGCGCTGCTGAAATCACTGGCGCTGTAGCGATTCACCCAGGTTATGGTTTCCTTGCTGAAAACGCTGACTTTGCTGAGCAAATTGAGCAATCAGGTTTCACATTTATTGGTCCTAAAGCTGACACTATCCGTCTAATGGGCGATAAAGTTTCTGCTATTGAAGCAATGCGTAAAGCTGGCGTACCTACCGTACCAGGTAGTGACGGCGTATTAGGTGACGACGATGCATTAAACATCAAGATTGCTAAGCGTATTGGTTACCCTGTTATCGTTAAAGCGTCTGGCGGCGGCGGTGGTCGTGGTATGCGTGTTGTTCGCGCCGAAGAAGAATTACTTGAAACTATCAAGTTAACCCGTGCAGAAGCTATCGCCTGTTTTAATAACGGCCAGCTTTACATGGAAAAATTCTTAGAGAATCCTCGTCATATCGAGATCCAAGTCTTAGCTGACGGGCAAGGTCATGCAATTCACTTAGGTGAGCGTGATTGTTCTATGCAACGTCGCCATCAGAAAGTTGTTGAGGAAGCACCTGCACCGGGTATCACTGAAGAAATTCGTCGTTTCATTGGTGAGCGTTGTGCTAAAGCATGTATCGATATCGAATATCGCGGCGCTGGTACTTTCGAGTTCTTATATGAAAACGGTGAGTTCTATTTCATTGAAATGAACACCCGTATTCAGGTAGAGCATTGTGTTACTGAAATGGTTACTGGCGTTGATTTGATCAAAGAGCAGCTTCGTGTTGCAGCGGGTCAACCATTATCAATTACTCAAGACGAAGTACAAATTCGCGGCCATGCTATCGAATGTCGTATTAATGCTGAAGATCCTGTAACCTTCATTCCAAGTCCTGGTGAAATCAAGCGTTTCCACGCACCAGGTGGTTTAGGAATTCGTTGGGATTCTCACATTTACGCTGGCTATAAAGTGCCACCGCATTACGATTCAATGATTGGTAAATTAATTACCTACGGTGAAAACCGTGGTATCGCCATCGCTCGTATGCGTAATGCATTAAGTGAAATGATTGTTGAGGGTATTAAAACCTCAACCGCACTGCAAGCGACTATTATGGAAGATGAAAACTTCCAAAACGGCGGCACTAACATTCATTACCTAGAGAAAAAGCTAGGTTTGTAATATTGCTGTTGTAATACTTTAAAAGTCCCATTTTTTAGTGGGACTTTTTTATGTCTACGATAAACACTTTACCTTTAAATAGAATTCAAACTACCCAACACCATTTTTCTTTAAGAACAACAAAGCTTTCCGATAAATCCAAGCACCAGCATTAGCAATGCGCTATAATCGCGCCAAATTTCATCAACCGACGATAAAGCGATGCCTTGGATTCAACTTAAAATTAATGCGACAGATAAGAACGCCGAAGCACTTGGTGACATATTATCTGACAGCGGTGCCCTATCGGTGACTTTTTTAGATGCCAAGGATAATCCTGTCTTTGAGCCTATGCCTGGCGAAACGTTATTATGGGGCGATACTGACATTGTCGCGTTGTATGAAGGTGAAACAGATATGGTTCCTGTTATGGCCTATCTAAACGATCAATTTGGCAATGATTTTCGTTACAAACTAGAGCCGCTAGAGGACAAAGACTGGGTGCGTGAGTGGATGGATCAATTCCACCCAATGCAATTTGGCGAGCGTTTATGGATTTGCCCAAGCTGGTGTGATGTACCAAACCCTGATGCGGTTAATGTAATGTTAGATCCGGGGCTGGCTTTTGGCACTGGTACTCACCCTACAACAGCGCTGTGTTTACAATGGTTAGATGGTCAAGATTTAGCAGACAAAACCGTTGTTGATTTTGGCTGTGGCTCCGGCATTTTAGCTATCGCCGCCCTAAAACTAGGTGCTAAGCGTGTTGTTGGTATTGATATCGACCCACAAGCTATTTTAGCTAGTAAAGAAAACGCTAAACGTAACGGCGTTGAAAACAAAATCGAACTATATTTGCCACAAGATCAACCACAAGACTTAGTCGGTGATGTGTTAGTTGCTAATATACTTGCCGGCCCATTAGAAGAATTAGCGCCATTAATGCAAGGGTTAGTTAAAAAAGGTGGCCCGTTAGCGTTATCTGGTCTATTACCATCGCAAGCTGAAAAGCTGCGTGAAGTTTATGGTCAATGGTTTGATATGGCTCCAGCGACTCTGCAAGATGAGTGGATCCGCTTAAACGGCATCAAGAAGTAATACCACGGTCATTTAGTAACCAGCTAGGCTGGTTACTAAAAACCAACAATTCACTATTTTTTGACACTTTTTTATCAAATCTTCGTAACATGAATGGTTTGCAAGCCCTATTCTTACTCACTTCTTAAAATATTTTTTGTTTTAATCGGCACAAAGTCACATTTTTAATCAGTCAAGAAAAATAATTGCATTTCGATTAAATATTGAGCTTTTCAATTGATATAAAAATGCGTACTATACGCTCCCCTGACGAATTGAGGTAAATATCGTATGAAGATTGGACAGTACCAATTAGCCAATCCGCTCATTTTAGCCCCTATGGCCGGTATCACTGATAAACCATTTCGCGAGCTATGTTTTAAACTTGGCGCCGGAATGACCGTCTCGGAAATGTGTTCTTCGAATCCTAAAGTATGGACGAGCAGCAAATCAACGCATCGCATGACTCATACTGATCAAGCAGGCGTTCGCAGCGTGCAAATTGCAGGTAGCGACCCTGAAGAAATGGCAGCCGCCGCTCAGTTCAATGTTGAGCAAGGTGCACAGATAATCGATATTAATATGGGTTGTCCCGCCAAAAAGGTGAACAAGAAACTTGCTGGTAGCGCATTGTTACAGCACCCGGATGTAGTGAAAGATATTCTTCACTCAGTGGTCAATGCGGTTGATGTACCAGTAACACTAAAGATTCGTACCGGTTGGGATACTGACAATCGCAATGGCGTTGACATTGCAAAGCTGGCACAAGATGCCGGCATTCAGTCTTTAGCCGTACACGGTAGAACCCGTAAATGTATGTACAAAGGTTTTGCTGAGTTCGACACTATTAGAGCAATCAAGCAGGCGATTTCGATTCCTGTGGTTGCCAATGGTGACATAACAACACCGGAGAAAGCACGGGACGTATTAGATTACACCGGTGCCGATGCCATAATGATTGGTCGTGGAGCCCAAGGTAACCCTTGGATATTCCGGGAGATCAATCATTACCTAACAACGGGAGAGAAGCTTACACCAGTAAATGCTACTGAAGTAAGTGAAACATTACTCAACCATGTGCGCGCGTTGCACGAGTTTTACGGCGACTTTTTAGGGGTTCGTATAGCTCGCAAACACATAGGTTGGTATCTCAAGGAACAGCGTAATGAGTTACGCCAAGAGCTATTTAAGATAGAGACTGCTGATGAACAATTAGCAGTATTAAATCGCATTTTTACAGATAATATTTAATTAAGAAGAGCAAATTTCACATGTTTGATCAAAACACTAGCACTACCACTGACAATCCATTAACAGTTGAACCAATCCAACTAGCAAACGGTACAGTACGTCCACAATTATTACGTGACTCAGTAAAGCGTGCAGTAAGCAACTTTTTTGCTCAATTAGACGGCGAAGAGCCAACAGAAGTCTACGAAATGGTTTTATGTGAAATGGAACGTCCATTATTAGACCTAACAATGCAATTTACTCGCGGTAACCAAACTCGCGCTGCAAACTTACTAGGTATCAACCGTGGTACTTTACGTAAGAAATTAAAAAAATACGGCATGAACTAAGAACCACTTAGTTTATAACGAATTGAAACCCCGTTGCTTTTTTAAGTAGCGGGGTTTTTTATTGTCTAAATCTAACTCAAATCACACGCTAACCCACGCCAAACAAGGATAGCTCACATTTAAACCAATACATTGTCACCCTGTAATCTACTGTAAAAAATAATTTTGTTACAAATTTGACACTGTCAAATACTTGACTACATTTTATTGGGGTCTAAGGGTCGCAAATGTACACTACCACTGTATTTAAGCACTTCTTTAGCTACTCCAATTGGTACCATTATTATAATAAAACAGAGATAACTATATGTTTAAATGCAATAAAGCAGCAAAAGCTGTAAAAATCGCCCTTCTCACAAGTGCAACGGCAGCGGCAACCGCATTCGCATCTACAAGCGCCTTTGCAAATGAAGAAGAAAAGAAAAATGTTGAACGCATTGAAGTCACAGGTTCAGCAATCACCCGTACAGATTTAGAAGGCGCTCTGCCAGTAACTACAATTTCTAAGGAAGATATTGTTAGAACTGGAGTAACTAGCGTTCCTGATCTAGTGGCTCAAATCCCACAAATGCAAGGTTTTACAACTGCAGGCGAATCTGTTGGCGGCAGCGGTGGTGGTGTTCAAACTGCCTCTCTTCGTGATTTAGGCGGTGCTTATACATTGGTATTGCTAAACGGCCGCCGCATGGCTACTTCTGGCTCTGGCGCTACCGTGGATTTGAACTCAATTCCATTATCAGCCATCGAGCGTGTTGAAGTACTTACAGATGGTGCATCTGCGCTATATGGTTCTGACGCAATTGCCGGTGTAATTAACTTTATCCTTAAAAAGGATGTTGATAAAACGACGGTTACCGCTCGTTTTGACAAGCCTCAAGAAACAGGTGGCGAAAGTAGTAATTTCAGCATCTCAACTGGTTTTGGTAGCTTAGACGATGACGGATTCAATGTAATGGTCTCGTATAGCCGCGATCAACAGAGTCAACTGCGTTCAGTTGACCGTGATTTTGCCAAAACGGGTTTCTTACCATTTACTTTTAATGACCAACAACTTGTTTCTATCTCAGGTTCATCAAATGCGATTCCAGGCAATGCTTATGTCACTTACAACACACGTGATGACGATGGTGCTCTGGTTTATGTAAAAGCAGCAGCTGACGCACCTAAAATCGACGACATGGGAAATACCATTGTCGATGCTGATGGCTTTAGTCTTGATAAAGACGGTAATCGTATAAATAAAACGGCAACTTACAGCGTAAATCCATATCGCGTCGCCAACGGCGATTGTCATAATCAAAGTGCTCCTTCAACAAGCAGTAAAGCCTGTGTATTTGACTACACTAGCACCCTAGAGATTGCCCCAGAAAGCGAACGCGACAATCTATTCCTTCAAGGTATTATGCAGCTTGGCGAAAGTGCTGAGCTCTATGGCACTGTATCTTGGTCTGACTTTGCATTGACATCACGTATTGCACCGTACCCAACTGGTGGTATTGCACTCGATTATGATTCAGCATTAGTGCAAGACAACGTTATTCCACACTTACCAGATCAAATAAAAGCAGATGCAACCGGCAAGATTTCGGCGCGATGGCGTGCGCTACCGGGCGGTAATAGAACTAATGAATACCATACTGAAACAACGCATATTGTAACGGGACTGCGCGGCGAATACGAAGAGGTCAACTACGACTTCGCGATTACAAAGGCTGATGCTCAACGTGATAATAACCGTTTAACTGGTTATCCAATCGAAAAACCTTTCTTAGATTTACTGAAATCTGGCCAAGTGAATTTATTTGATTCTCCTGAAAACTTGAGCGATGACCAAATTGCGCTTGTTAAAGACACTATGTACAGCGGTTTATGGGAAAGCACAGATACAAGCTTACTTTCTTTAGAGGGTAAGGCGTCGATGGCTATTGCAGAATTAGATGCTGGTGAAATGTATATTGCTGCTGGTTTTGATTATCGCGAAGTTGACTACTCACGCAGCAATAGTGCCGCCAATGATGATGAAATCATTTTATTTGAATCAGCGTCACCAATTTACGATTTATCGCGTGAAACCTACGGTATCTTTGTTGAAACAGTAACACCGTTGACTGATGAATTAGAAATCACAGCGGCTTTGCGTTATGACAGTATCGGCGCTACAACAGATTCTCATCGTGCATCGGGCAATCAGGTCGTCAATAGCGATGTTGATGACACAACGTATAAAGTCAGTGCAGTATATCGTCCAAACGAAGAGTGGGTAATCCGCGCGTCATTTGGTACTGGCTTCAAAGCACCATCAATGCGTCAAATCGCAGAGCCACGTGTTGAGTTTGGCGTTACTTCAGTTGCTTATGATTGTCCACTTTCGTCAAGCCACCCGTTACGTCAATACTGTCACAGCGACAAGCTACAATACGATGTGTTCCGTGAAGGTTATGCCGATTTAAAACCTGAAACTTCTGAGCAAATTTCAGCAGGTTTTGTCTATGCACCAGACAGCAGTTTTAGTTTTGGAATGGATTACTGGCAGGTCGATCTTGAGGAGCAAGTAGCTCGATTAACTCAAGATCAAATTTTCAATAACCCTGAGCTTTATAATGACTTATTCACCACGAAACTAGATAAAGGTACGGGTGATCAAGTCCTTGCTGTTATTCAAGCAGCTGTAAACATCGGTCAAGCTAAAAATAGTGGTCTAGATTGGCACTTGAGCAAAACAACTGAGTTTTCATTCGGTGAATTAAAAATTTCGTGGAATGGCACGTACGTGATTGAAAGCGAAAGCTTACGTGTTGGTACAGATAACATTTGGGACAGTTCATTAGGTCGTGTTGATTCTGGTTCGGTAACATTCCGAACTATCATGAACTTAACTAACACCTTTAGCCACGGCGATTTCTCGCACACTGCTCGTATTAAATACCGTAGCTCATACGACGATGTAATCGTTGATGATGCTGTACTAGCAAGTGACTGGAGCGAAGGTGGTTACACTGCCCAACTAGTTATCCCTTCATACGTATTAGTTGACTGGTTAACAAGCTATCACGTGATGGAAGGTTTAGATGTTAGTGTTGGCGTGAAAAACTTATTTGATAAGAAGCCACCGTTAACACTTAATGGCGATGCAGGTCACCAAGTGGGTTACGATCCGCGCTATGCCGATCCATATGGTCGTACTTTCTACTTGAATGCTAGCTACACGTTCTAATAAGAACTAGACGTCATTGCTTAACGTAAGACAAAGGCTTGATATTAACGTGAGTTAATTCAAGCCTTTCTTATGCCAACGAGTAAAGTCTACTCAACAAAAGACTAACAATATTCCTCTCGAATCTAGTTTCAATATCCATTAACATAGTCTCAAACATTACTTCATTACGAACACCATTCATGACTGAGCTATCCGCGTCTAATACCCAACAATTCAATCGTGGTGTCATCGACTCTATGCCACTGGTTTTAGGGGGAATTCCCTTTGGTGTTATCTTTGGTACCTTAGCGATGAACGCTGGTTTTGATATTTGGCAAACCATAGGTATGTCGAGTATTGTTTTTGCAGGTTCAGCACAGTTTGTTGCTGTGGGCATGCTAGCGGCAGGCACCTCAATGGGCTTTATTATTGGTGCAACCATCATTATTAATCTGCGTCATCTTATTTATGCAGCGAGCATGTTGCCGCATGTAAAGCATTTACCGCAGCGCTGGCGAGTACCACTGGGCTTTTTATTAGTTGATGAAGTGTTTGCAGCGACCTATCCACGGTATTTACAAAATCCACAATCAAACAATAATCACTGGCACTATTTGGGTGTTGGAGTGTCATTTTTTGTCAGTTGGAACATTGCTACTGTTGTTGGTATTTTCTTTGGCGCCAATGTCGAAGGTATTGGTAGTTGGGGGTTAGATTTTGCAATGTCAGCAACATTCATTGGCATGGTGATGCCTCATCTGGTTAATAAACCAATGATTGCGGGTGTTTTAACGAGTGGCGTAGTTGCGCTAGCCACCTATCATCTTCCTCACAAAATGGGATTAGTTATCGCATCAATCAGCGGTATGGCGGTGGGCTATTATTTAGATTCTCGACGAGAGGTAACTGAAAAGTAATGAATATTTGGTTATTAATTGCCTTGATGGCACTTGTCACATTTAGTATTCGTTATGCGCTTTATGCCAGAGCAAATGCCATCACATTACCGGCTAAGCTAGAACGTGCATTAAAGTTTAGTGCGCCTTGTGTGTTAACTGCGATTTGGGTGCCAAGTGTTTTAATGCCAAATGGCGAAATAGATATTACATTAACCAATCCCTATTTCATCGGTGGTTTTGTGGCGGTTGTTATCGGTTTATGGAAGAAAAATACCTTGCTGACGATAGTCGTCAGCATGGTATGTTTTTTCACTTACAAATGGTTTATTGGCTAGAAACCGTACTGATAAACGTCCCCTTCTACGGGCAAGCGGCGAATCCAATAAAGCTTATCTTGCGCTGGAGAAACGCTATAGTGATGAACGAAGTTAGCCCCTGTCTCCATGATTAATGTTTCATGCTGACTCAGCAGATCACGGCGCCAAACACCTGAACCACTGCGGTAGAAATACAATTGATTATCGATGATGCGCCAATTTAACCAATTAGTTCGATCGAAATCTTTAATGACTAGCTCTTCTGAATCTGCACTCAATTTTTTTCGCCACAATCCATCAACACTAAGCTTTGAATAATATAAATAGTCCCGCCACATTTGGCCACTATAGCCACCAAATGTGGTTAGTTGACTATGTGTTCCCGTTTCACGCTGATAACGCCACAATTGCCAATGACCGGACTTATTCGCGCTGTAGATAATATCGCTACCCTTACTCTCGTCATAATTGACAACATAAGCCGCATGGGATTCACCGAAGAGTTTATGTAGTTTTTTATTATCAATATCGATTTCATACACAGCGCCGAGCTTTGAAAACAGTAAACGCTGGCCATTGTTCGATAATTCATACCGAACAAATTTCAGCTCAAATGGCAATTCAACGTCCACTATTTGTGGCTCGTCGTTGTTGAACTGCCACCAGTGATGTCCTTTATAGCGGGTTGATAACACCATTTTTCGGTTTTCTTGTACGCGAGGCAACAGCTCGATGCCACCACTTTGTTGCCAAAGTTGTTGCTCCTGAGTTGCTATATCAAATGCCATAACATCACTTTTAACGAGCGAATTACTCACTAATAGCGATGCTTGTTTGTCAGTATTAATGATCGCTAATGAATTTATCGCTGACGTCAGTTGTTGTAATTTTACTACCGCACCATTATTTGTTGATAATTGATATATCACGCGCTCATCAGCCACGATTAAATCATGATTATTGGGATGCCATACAATGTTCTTCAACCTTTTATTCACTTGAAAAGTGTTTTGTACCGCTTGGCCTTGGTACACAATAACTTGAGTTTCGTTCTCGGTTACATACCGTAAAATCGCTAAATCGCCGGTCTGCTGATTGGCAGAAAACGAGAAATCACCACGCGTATTATTGTCACTACTCGGGTTGGTGACTTGTTGTAGTTGTTGAGTTGCTAGGTGGAAACTAAATACTTGATAGGGGTGCGATTTACTCATTCGTTTATTAAAATAAAATTTTCGGTCTGCTCCCCAAGCCATCACCGCTGGCGGTTGTTCACAGTTAAATAACGATGTCGAGCTAACAGGTACAATAGTATATAAAGAGACAACACAATTCGGACTACTCTGCGTATAAATAATTTCTGTACCTTCAGGACTCAGTACTCCATAAGCATTATTTAGCAGTGTCTTTTGTTGATGAGTTTGTGGGTCATAAACGACGATATTCTGTTCGTTTTTTGCATCCAAATGATGAAACAAAACGCTTTGTCCATCACGACTTGCCGATAGTTTATATTCCCATCCTTTTAACGCTATCAAAGGCCCATTGATTAATGTCAGTTTTGATGGGGATTGTTGTGGCGAATAAGACTGCCAAATTATCAAACCGCCAATGACGATTAGAATTATGCTGCGAATACTTACAAATACAGATTTAATAGCATTCGGTTTTGGTTCTAGCGTCGGTACTTTCTCATTTACATCATCGGCAGCTGCTACCTCTGACACGTCAACTGCTAGTCGATACCCTTGCGTTGGAACCGTTTCAATCACATCACGATCAGTTAGCGCGGCAAAGTGGGCCCGTAACAATGAAACAGTACGATTAATTGCCCCCTCTCCAACCACTCTGTTATTCCAAACATCTGTAATGAGCTGCTCTCGAGTAACCAACATCCCTTTAGCGGTGACTAAGCTCTGCAACAAACTAAAAACCTTGGGCTCCAATTGACGCTTTTTATCGCCTTTTTGCAACAACCGCTGCGCCGAATCAAAAACAACACCGGCAATAATAAGCGTCATATAACAACGTATCCTATTGAATTAATTTACTTTTACAAAACATAACAAAAACATAACGAAAATATAAGCTCAAAATATGTCTGAAAATGACAGACCATGATTTTATGACGCTGACTCCATTTACAACAATAAAAGAGAGAAATTATGCGTCGTAAAATTTATCTATTTGCTCCGTTACTTGCCATTATTGGGCTTATTTCAGGATGCAATGGTTCTTCAAAAACTACAAGTGATTCAGTTAATATTCCGTTACCTGAGAATATAGAGTCAGTAAATATTCAAGATAGAAAATACTACATTGCCAAACCTGAAAAAAACTTCAGCCCTCAAAAGTCCTTTAAGCTACTACTAGCTTTTCACGCTTCCATGCAAAGCGCAAAAGATATGCAAGAACTGGCTAAATTTGAAAAAGATAGCAACAACTATCTCGTTGTTTACCCGCAATCAAAAGTCGAAGAATGGAATGAAGGTTGTGACTGTAACAAACCGCACCGTTTGGGCATTAACGATCTAGGATTTGTCGAAAATGTCGTTAAAGACATCAAGAAAAACTACAACATTATTGACGACGAACTCTACGCAGTGGGCTTTTCTCAAGGCGCTTTATTCACTCAAAATCTAATGTGCAATAGCCAACTAAAATTTAAGGCTATTGCCTCCATTGCAGCGCCAATGTCGCAACAATTATCTGAGAGTTGCCAGATAGACAACGACACAAATTACCTGCTTGTACAAGGAGAGGCAGATACCGTATTACCTTATCAAGGCAAGCCAAGCGGCAACTTTGCATTAATTGGAAGTGAACAAGCAATCGATCTGATCGCAAAACAAAATAATATTGAAAACGCACCGGAGATAACCAAAAAAGAGTTAATCTCAAAACATACCTATCAAAACGAATTCCATATTAACCAACTTGTTGCTATTGCGGATGCAGGCCATCGATGGTCTTTCGACGGATTTGATACAAGTAAAGAAGTTCTCAATTTCTTCGATTCAGTGAGTACTAAAAAGCTAGATCCTAATTCCAGCTTATATCGTGTAACAGATAACAATGGCGTCAAAGACATTCATGTTCGTAGCATGGGATTAGAGCACTCAGGTCCGGCAGTTATTTTGTTGTCTGGTTTCAACAAAAACTACCATGCCGATAGCGCTTGGTTTTCGTTACTACAGCCACTTATTGCAAAAACACATCGCGTTCATGTTATCGAGCGTCTTGGCAATGGCTTTAGTACATATAGCGATACCCCTTCTTATACTGCCTTTGCACCACTGCTCGATGAAACACTAGCCTTGCTTGATGAGCAAGAGATAGTCATGGTTAGCTTTGCCAGCAGCAACATACTAGCTCAAGCATGGAAAGATTTACCTGATTCAAAAACATCATCGACACTCAAAGGTATGTTGTGGATTGACCCTGATATTTTCCTACCCCATTCGATTGCCCACTATCAAGATTGGCCTGTTTCTTTATACCGTCAAATTGAAGACCGTCTAATTCCCCACCTTGAAGCTGGTGGCTGGACTGAGCGCTCTCGAGGAAAACTAGTATTAGAACGTGAAGAGCACGAACAACTCATTAGTGATGATTACATCAATGACATGGATTGGACATATTACGATCTCATCAGCCAACAGCGCCTCAATATTGATAAACAGATCACTAGAGCCAAGGAAGTAATCAATTACCACGATGATTTAATTACCATGCAAACAGCTGAAGTATCGTCTGATACGCCTATCTCAATCATTGATACTGATTTTGAAACAGCAGACATCGAAAATGCAGAAACCAGCGAAGAAGCCGCAAAGCTGACCAAGTGGCAGCAAGAAGGCACTCAATGGAGCAAACTCATTAGCGAGCGCTCTAATGGTCAATATATTTTTCTTGATAACAGCGCCCACATGGTCGTATTCGAGCACCCTAAGCCTATTATTGATGCTATTAAAGCGCTAATGAATGAATAATTAAACAAACTTATAAAAATATAACGATGTCCCTTTTGCGTCATAACGAAAGTTATGGCGCCTTTTTAAAATAATGTCACTTCATCATGATCTTCGAGCTGTTCAGCGGCAATCGCTGATTTTCCAGTGAGCTGTTGATAAGCCAGTCGCTCATCTTCAGTTGTATAGGTGGCTGAGTTGATATAGAGGAACTCATCGATATCGATTGGGTATTTGCTATCACATTTAAAACTAAGCTGTGTCATCGACGCACTCATGTGAGCCATAATTTGTGTAACGCGATCTTGAAACTGAATCGACTCAATACCATGTTGTGCATTATTGATGACTTGATTCGCAATTAAATCATATTCGCCATCCATCAGTTGCCCGTGCGACAACTTGCCACCTGATTTAAGGTGCTCAATTGTATTAGTAAAATAGTGACAAATTTGATTAATTTCTTTGGTGGACAGTTCAATGCAATCTTGAATATGTTGAGATCATAGTGGGAATACTTTACGACCGAATTGGGGGATTGATTGTGCTAACTTCTCGGCAGTTTGCTTCTCTTTTTCCAGCTGCTCTACTTTATATGCTAATTTTTTATGCTTTTTCAGCAAAGAATTCATTGCCTGCTGTTTAATGTAGCCCAAGGTAATATCTGCAAACACCAAACAAACAGCAATCACGACTAAAATCAGAGGAGGGCTAAAACTAGCAAGCAAAACAGCAACTAAGCTCAATATTCCTGTTGGAAGCTTCAAAAGATATTGCTCGATATTTATCATCAGTAAATCCTTTACGTATCACTGCTAGTTTATTCGTGGAGTACTCAACATAAAGCATGAGATTTTGATATGCAATCAATCGCCAAAAACAATTTTAAAGGACCAAGCACGTGAATTAATTCGTTAAATCACAACGTGGTATGAGCAATTGTTTATTAATTTTGAGATATAGCGAATATTTTTGCCACATAGATCACATTTTCTTGTAAAATGAGCGCCAAAATTTTGAGTCGACTCACACACTTTTATGAGATGAAAGTGTTTATGATTAACTTCTTTACATAAGATGTTGAATGATAAAAACTTTTATACAACTTTAATTTATGAGGCTTCATCCACATGTCAGCATCAAGACCTATCAAACGTGCTCTACTAAGCGTTTCAGATAAAACAGGTATCGTCGAACTCGCCACAGCACTAGATGCACGCGGCGTAGAAATTCTGTCTACAGGCGGTACGGCCAAATTGCTGGAAGCAAATGGGATCAACACAATCGAGGTATCAGATTACACCGGTCACCCTGAAATCATGGACGGTCGTGTAAAAACATTACACCCAAAAGTTCACGGCGGCATTTTAGCGCGACGCGGTATGGATGAAGCGGTTATGGAAGCTAACAACATCAATCCAATCGACATGGTTGTTGTTAACTTATACCCATTTGCAGATACTGTCGCTAAAGAAGACTGTTCATTAGAAGATGCGATTGAAAATATCGATATCGGCGGTCCTACAATGGTTCGTTCAACGGCTAAAAACCACAAAGACACGACGATTATCGTTAACGCTAGTGATTATGATCGCGTGATTAATGAAATGAACGAAAACGATGGCGCGACAACTTATCAAACACGTTTTGACTTAGCTATTGCCGCATTTGAGCACACTGCCGCGTATGATGGCATGATCGCTAATTACTTCGGAACCATGGTACCGTCTCATCGTGAAGAAAGCAGCGAAGACTCTAAATTTGCACGTACTTTCAACACCCAGCTAGTTAAACAACAAGATTTACGTTACGGCGAAAATAGCCACCAACAAGCGGCTTTTTACGTTGAAGCAAATCCAGTTGAAGCCTCTGTATCTACTGCGAAGCAATTACAAGGTAAAGCACTATCGTTCAATAACATCGCTGATACTGATTCAGCATTAGAATGTGTTAAAGAATTCAATGAACCAGCGTGTGTTATCGTCAAACACGCTAATCCGTGCGGCGTGGCCATTGGCGAAGACATTCTTGGTGCTTACGATCGCGCTTTCAAAACCGATCCAACATCAGCGTTTGGCGGCATCATTGCCTTTAACCGTGAACTAGACGCGGCAACAGCGCAAGCTATCGTTGACCGTCAGTTTGTTGAAGTGATTATTGCGCCAACTGTTAGCGACGAAGCGGTAGCTATTGTTGCGGCTAAGAAAAACGTTCGCTTATTAGCCTGTGGTGAGTTTAGCGCTAAAGACGCTGGCCTTGATTACAAGCGTGTTAACGGCGGTATGTTAGTGCAAGATAAAGATTTAGGCATGGTAACGCGTGACGATCTAAAAGTTGTGTCAAAACGTCAGCCAAGCGAGCAAGAACTTACTGACTTAATGTTTTGTTGGAAAGTCGCTAAATTTGTTAAGTCTAATGCGATTGTTTACGCCCGTGACGGTATGACTATCGGTGTTGGCGCTGGCCAAATGAGCCGTGTTTACTCAGCTAAGATCGCTGGCATCAAAGCAGAAGACGAAGGCCTTGTAGTTCCTGGTAGCGTGATGGCATCTGATGCCTTCTTCCCATTCCGCGACGGCATCGATGCAGCAGCGGCAGCAGGTATTACTTGTGTTATTCAACCGGGTGGTTCGATTCGTGATGAAGAGATTATTGCGGCGGCTGATGAAGCGGGTATGACAATGGTATTTACAGGTATGCGTCATTTTAGACACTAAGCTTGTTAAAGTCTCTCAGTGAAATGATGTGCATTATTCACTGAGTCGTTCCCTTAAAAGTTTCAATACGCACATCAGTTACTTTTCGTAATGAAATACTTCCATGTATTTCACCCTACGGGCCAGCCGAAGGCTGTTCAAATTGGTTCCATACCAATTTGTGCTTCGCTAAGTAAATGCTTTAAGCATCTACATAGCAGGCTAATTTGATAACAAGTATTAGGAAGATATCTGTTATACGAAAAGTAACCAAAAGATTACATTGTCTGGAACAATTTATGCCAGCTTTAGCTGGTCTGAAAGACAAATGACATGGATGTCATTTGTAAAAGGCGACCCGTGATTAGTTGCCACTCTTTATTACAATGCTCGACTTACGAAACCGCTTTTGATGTGCATCCTGCACCAAAAGCTAAAAAATCATCCCTGATTTTATCTTCTATCGAGTATTTCCATAAAGACAACTAATGACGGGACTAACAATCAGCGCACTCGGATAATGCTCCGATTTAAGACGCTAATAGGATCATTTGTCTATGAACATTTTAATTATTGGTAGTGGTGGCCGTGAGCATGCGCTTGCTTGGAAAGTTGCTCAATCGAGCAAGGCGACTCAGGTGTTTGTTGCACCAGGAAATGCGGGTAGCGCGTTAGAAGATAAAGTATCGAATGTTGATATTGACGTGTGTGATATCGAAAAACTTATCGCGTTTGCTAAAGACAACAATGTTGAAATGACTATTGTTGGCCCAGAAGCGCCATTGGTTATCGGTGTGGTTGATGCTTTTGAAAAAGCAGGCTTAAACTGTTTTGGTCCACGTGAAGGCGCTGCACAACTTGAAGGCTCTAAAGCGTTTACTAAAGACTTCTTAGCACGTCACGATATTCCAACGGCGTGGTATCAGAACTTTACTGAAATTGATCCAGCCATCGCGTATGTACGTGAAAAAGGTGCACCAATTGTGATTAAAGCCGACGGCCTAGCCGCTGGTAAAGGCGTGATTGTGGCGATGACACTTCAAGAAGCGGAAGACGCCATCAAAGACATGCTAGCAGGCAATGCTTTTGGTGAAGCCGGTAGTCGCGTGGTTATCGAAGAGTTCTTAGATGGCGAAGAAGCATCTTTTATTGTCATGGTTGACGGTGATAACGTATTACCAATGGCAACTAGCCAAGATCACAAGCGTGTTGGCAATGGTGATACGGGTCCTAATACTGGCGGCATGGGTGCTTATTCTCCAGCACCCGTAGTAACGCAAGAAATGCACGATCGCATTATGGAACAAGTTATCTACCCTACGGTTAACGGCATGAAAGCTGAAGGAAATACCTACACTGGTTTCCTATACGCGGGTTTGATGATTATGAGCGACGGCACACCTAAGGTTATTGAATACAATTGCCGATTCGGCGACCCTGAGACACAACCGATCATGATGCGTTTGCAATCAGATTTAGTTGAATTAGTTCAAGCGTCATTCGATAAGCGCCTTGATCAAATCGACGCTAAATTCGATTCACGCGCTGCTGTTGGTGTGGTCTTAGCGGCTGGTGGTTACCCTGCAAGTTATGCCAAAGGCGATGTGATTTCAGGTATAGCAAAGGCCACTAACGACGCTAAAGTGTTCCATGCAGGCACAAAAGTAGTTGATGGCAATGTGGTCACAGCGGGTGGTCGTGTACTTTGTGCAACAGCACTTGGTGAAACGGTTACAGCTGCCCAAGCTAGTGCATATGAGCTAACTAAAGCCATTGATTGGAATGGTGTTTTTTATCGTACCGATATCGCTTACCGCGCAATAGAGCGTGAAAATCAATCATAGTTGATGTCAATGACCAGCGCTATAAATAAGCGCTGGTCATTATCCACATAATACCAATTCACTGATAACTGAACCAATTAACCTATTGAGAAAACACCTTAGAAAGTGTATAAATTAGTAGATATTTTGAATAGTTAGTTGTCTTTGTAATATCTAAATTTTTCCAACGTAGAAGTCATTAAAAATGTGGACATCAAAAGATGAGCCATCACCTAATGATGCAACTAACCTAGCAGCATGAATAAAGGAATTCGATTTGGTCTCTCACCCAAACGACTCGGGTCAACAAGAAGATAAAAAACAACCCAAGCGTTCATTGCGTGGCAAACTAACAATTTCATTAATCATTAGTAGCATTATCATATTGTTGCTAACCTTTGCTGGTTTCGTCATGTACGACAAAACCACTCACCGCACCGACTATATCAATGAAATAGACGCTATTAGCCTTGCTATATCCAACAATAGTGGCATCGCATTAGCTGAAAATAATCATCAAATGGCGATAACGGTTTTAGAATCGTTAAAGTATCATCCTAATATTCGCTATGCTCGGCTTTCTGACAATGATCACAATGACATAGCAACGTATGTAAACAATTGGAATCTAAAAAGTTTATCTGAAAACAAACAGCCTGCTGTTATTATTAACAATGATGCGATTGAGATATTCAAAGATGTAACCGTTAATGATTTTATTATCGGTTATTTACACGTCGTTGCAGACACTGAAGAACTACAATCTCGACAATTTGAGTTTATCTATATCGGTGGTGCGCTGCTTCTTCTCGCCATTATTATCAGCGCTGTGATGTCGAGTAACATTGTAAAATCGGTGACCAAGCCATTATATAATCTCGCCAATTTTTCACGCCAAATAACACGCGATAAAGATTATGATCAGCGAGCACCAGCGAGTAAGGTACGTGAAATCGACACCTTAGTTAGCAGCATCAATGGTATGTTAGGTGCAATTTCGGGTGCACAAAACGCACTCAAAGAAAGTAAAGAGCGATTATCGCTAGCGCTAAAAGGCGCTGGTGAAGGTCTTTGGGATCTCAATCTAGATACGCAAAAGCTATTTCTCGATAAACATAGCACCGCCGTCTTGGCCATGGGTGATGAAGACGTTTTACTGAGTATGCGTCAGCTTGTCGAAAAAATTCATCCGGGTGATCGCGCTCGGTTTTCAGAATATAGCAGAGCATTTATTGCCAACAATCAAAAGCATTTCAATATTGAGTTTCGGGCAAATGCTGATACGCATTGGGTATGGTTACGGCTCACTGGTGAGATATCGCGTTGGGACGACAATCAGGTGCCACAGCGTTTAACTGGAACGCTATTAGACATAACAAAACAACGAGAAACACAGGCTCAGGTCGCGCTATACGCCTCTGTATTTGATAATACTAATGATGCGATTGCCATTCTTGATGCTCATTACAATGTCGTTGCCATTAATATGGCCTTTACCGACATTACTCAGTACTCAGTGCTTGAAATGAAAGGGAAACCACTACCCGTTCTTAGCCAATTGATGAATCGTGATGAAATAGAAACGCAGTTAAATACTAGTGGGCACTGGCAGGGTGAAGTAAGCGATCATCGTAAAGATGGCTTTCAATATGTGTTAGAACTAGCACTCAATGCCGTAAAACCATCGGATGAGCAAGATTTTAATTATGTCGTCGCTGTTTTTTCTGACATTACCCAACGTAAGAAAACCCAAGATGAATTATTTTACATGGCTAACTACGATCCGCTGACCAAATTAGCGAACCGTGCAATGTTCCATAATTCATTCTCCCATGCCATTACCAATGCGCGACGTAATGAACAAACGTTAGCTATTTTATTCATCGATTTAGATAAATTTAAACTCGTTAATGACACATTAGGTCACAACGCTGGCGATGAATTACTCATTCAATCAGCAAAAAGATTAAAGAGCCACGTACGACAAACCGATATTGTTTCACGATTGTCCGGTGATGAATTTACCATTATTCTTGATAACATCACTGACGTGAGTCAAGTGCAAACCATCGCAACGAAAATCCAGCAAGATTTTCAACGTGACTTTAAACTCAATGATCAACTTACCAACATCGGTACCAGTATTGGCATTGCAATTTATCCCGGTGATGGCACCGACGCAGACTCTTTATTGAAAAATGCCGACACCGCCATGTATTACGCCAAAACCAATGGCCGTAATAATTTCCACTTTTTTAGTAGCTCAATGAATGAGCAGGCAGAGCGCCGTAACTTAGTTGAACTAGAACTACGCGAAGCGATAAAACGTAAAGAGATTGAGGTGCTATATCAACCTAAAATGATAGCGAGTAGTGAAATCGTTTACGGCTTTGAAGCCTTGGTGCGTTGGCATCACCCAACCATGGGATTAGTGTCGCCTGATGAGTTTATTCCAGTGGCTGAAGAAGTCGGGATTATCAGAGATTTAGGTCAATATATTTTCCGCACTGCAACCACACAGCTTATTCATTGGCATTCGTTAGGATACGACAATATCCACATGGCAGTTAATGTATCGGCACGTGAGTTTCAGCTATCAGACTATCCGTTAGAGCTTGCTAGATTGATGGACGAAATCGATATTAAGCCGCATTTTATCGAACTAGAGCTGACAGAAAGCATTGTAATGGACGACCCTGAAAAGATGACATTGATGCTCGATGTTATTAAAAATCTTGGCTTTTCATTATCCATTGACGATTTTGGCACTGGCTACTCGTCATTAAGCTACCTTCAACGTTTACCCGTCGACGTGCTAAAAGTTGATCAATCCTTCGTACGAGAAATTGAACACAATCCAAATAGTAAAGCCATTGCAAAAGCCATCGTCTCTATGGCGCATAGTTTAAATTTGAGAGTCGTTGCCGAAGGCGTAGAAACCGAAGCGCAATTAGAGTTTTTTAAAGATAACAATTGTGAATTAATTCAAGGTTACTATTTTAGTAAGCCGCTTTCCAAAGATGAAGCTAGAAAATTTCTACACCAACATTCAGCAGCGGCCCATAAGCACTAAGGGCGGTATGCGTATTAACGTTCTTCGCCAGCTTCATCAACTTCAACAATTTCCGTTTCTTGCAGGGCAACGTCAATCCATTGCTTAACCGCTTCATTCGCAAAAATAGCATCACGATATTGCTTTGTTGATGGTAATAGCGAAATACCATAGGTTTCAAAACGTAATATCACGGGAATATACATACAATCAGCAATCGAAAACTCACCAAATAGCCACGGCCCACCGCTATTTTGCAGTAAACGGTGCCAGAGTAACTGCATTTGATTGATCTCATTCTTTGCATCTTCAGAAAGCTCAACGCGACGCTTTGCTCTAATATTCATTGGCATCTCATTGCGAATAGCACCAAAACCGCTATGCATTTGCGCACTCACACTACGAGCAATTGCACGTTGTGAAGGATCCTTTGGCCAGCCACGCCCCGCCAAACATTGCTCATTAACATATTCACAAATTGCCAAGGAATCCCAAACATTGAGCTCTTTATTAATAAGCACTGGAACTTTTTTGCTATCTGAATACTGTGCTAATCGCTCGGAAAGTTTTTCTGGTGCCAAAGACTCCAACTGCTCCGTAAAATTAACATTAAAATGAGTCATCAATAGCCAAGGTCTAAGTGACCATGTTGAGTAGTTTTTATTACCAATAACCAATTTCATAAACAATTGTCTCCCTAAAAAAATAAAGCCGTTTATCTACGATAAACGGCTTTTATGACAATTCAATGATCAATTAGTTTTAATTCATCAAACAGACTTGATGAACTAGTTCAACTATTTGTGGAATGGACGAGATAGTTCATTCACGGCTTTGATAAACGCACCTGCATTTTCTGGTGGCACGTCTAAGTGGATGCCATGGCCTAGATTAAATACATGTCCAGTGTTGTCATGACCGTATTGCTCTAAGATATGCTGAACTTCTTGGCCAATGCGCTCAGGAGAAGCATACAGCATTGAAGGATCCATGTTGCCTTGCAACGCAACTTTATCACCAACACGTGCTTTAGCATCGCTAATGTCGATAGTCCAATCCAAACCGATAGCATCACAACCAGTCGCTGCGATTTCTTCAATCCATTGACCACCATTTTTAGTGAACAATGTTACTGGAACACGGCGACCTTCGTTTTCACGCGTTAAGCCATCAACAATTTTCGCCATGTAGCGCAATGAAAACTCACGGTAATCACGTGGTGATAAAATACCACCCCATGTATCGAAAATCATTAACGATTGCGCGCCTGCAGAAACTTGAGCGTTTAAATAAGAAATAACTGAATCAGCTAACTTATCTAATAATAGGTGCAATGTTTTTGGTTCAGCAAAAGCCATTTTTTTGATTTTTGTAAAGGCTTTAGATGTGCCACCTTCAATCATATAAGTCGCTAGTGTCCAAGGACTACCAGAGAAACCAATCAATGGGACATCACCGTTTAAGCCTTTGCGAATTGTACGAACGGCGTTCATCACATAGCCAAGTTCGTCTTCTGGATCAGGAATACCAATCTTTTCAACATCACGTAAACAGGTAATAGGACGATCGAATACTGGTCCTTCACCTGTTTCAAAACGCAGACCTAAGCCCATTGCATCTGGAATAGTTAAAATGTCTGAGAATAGGATAGCGGCATCTAAATCATAACGACGCAGCGGCTGAAGCGTTACTTCACACGCAAAGTCAGCATCACGACACAGTGACATAAAATCACCCGCTTTAGCGCGCAATTCGCGATATTCTGGCAAATAGCGTCCCGCTTGACGCATCATCCATACTGGAGTTTGATCAACAGGTTGTTTCAACAACGCACGTAAATAACGATCATTCTTTAACTCAGCCATTAACACTAGCCCTTCAACAATAAAATTGGGCGCTATTGTATCATCGACTACCGTTAAAAAACTAACCTAGATCAATTGATTTTGTGCAATTAGCTCTCAAGTTTTAAAACATGATCAATCATTTGTCGTGCAATACTATGCTCGCCTGGAATTTCGGGTAAATTATCACGTTCAAACCAATCAGCAGCTATGAGCTCATGCGGATCAATTTGGATGTCGCCACTGTCCCAATCAGCGAGATACGCCACCATGATATTATGGGGAAATGGCCATGGTTGAGAGCCAAAATAGCGTACATTCTTAACCGTAATATTGGTTTCTTCTTTTACTTCACGAATAACCGTTTGCTCTAATGTTTCACCAACTTCAACAAAGCCAGCCAATACCGAATAGATTTCACCCTTATTGCGTTTGTTTTTTGCGAGTAATATCTGGCCATCTTTAATGACTGCCATAATGACCGCTGGCGAAATACGTGGATAAGCACGGTGCCCACATGAACGACATTGCGCAGCAACTTCCCAGTGAATGGTCATCATTCGTTGGCCGCACTGGCCACAAAATTGATGGGTTCGTACAAAATTGGCAACTTGCCATGCTCGTCCAAGTAAAGCACTGAGTATCTCGTCAGAAGACAACATGATGTCACGTAATCCACGCCACTGACCTTGCGGTAAATCAATAGTTTGATGTTGCAAATCAACTAGAATACACGGCAATGATTGATGATATCCCAATAAAAACTTTGGCGCCTGCGGATCGAAAATCAATCCTAAAGAATCTAGTTGTTGTTTAGGTAATTGCTCGTTATCGAGAATCCAAAATGTGTCTTGCTGGCAAAAAAACCATAATGCAGGACGAGCTGAATTCAAGCGTTTAATTTTTTTCATGGGACTCTTTAGAATGTTAATTCATCGATATCACGATTTGTTATGCACTTTATCATGCCATCAATCAGAAAAAATGCACTGATAATGATTGCTTTCACAAGCTGCATATCTTAACTTTAATACTACGGAAATCACACAGGAGACGTTTCATGTTAGAAAAAGTAAAACAAGCACGTCAACAATGGGGCGGTTCTAATCTTTTAATTGATACTTGGTTGAATAAACGCCAAGAGCTTATTGTCACTTATTGCCAAATTGCCGGCATCCCCCCTTATGAAGAAAATGCTCATCAACTTCCAAAAGATGAAGAAATCAGCGAGTTTTGCAACAGGTTAGTCGATTACGTATCGACAGGACATTTCGAAGTTTATCGTGAAGTGGTTTCCGCCTGTGAAATTCATGGTGAAAGTAGCATATTTCATGTGGACGAACTTATTCCAAAAATCAGTGTGTCGACGGAAATGGCATTAGAATTTACTGAAAAGTATGCTGATAACGAGCATGTTTTCGATAAGTTTGATACTCACTTATCAACACTCATCGAAGGGTTAGAGCAACGCTTTGAATTAGAAGATCAACTACTTTCTAATCTTCACGAAAAACACAGTACATTGGCCTAGGCTGTGTTCGATAAAAACCGCTGAATTCAGCGGTTTTTTTTGATTGGAAGTTATTTACTAAGCTTCTTAATACGCTTTTTAAGGCGCTTCATTTCATCTTCCAAATCGTCATCATCACTGCCATCCACCAGCTTAAGGGTTGATTTTGCTTTGAGTAAATCATTATCTGCAACGTAAAGCTGTGCTAGACGTAAATTTCCCCATTGTAGATAACGATGTTCCTCTATAGTCATTAACTGCGTAACATGTCCAATCGCTTGTTTAATATTTGCACCAGACTTCACAGCAACTTTGGCTAACTGGTAGAGCGCATTGCTTTTTTCCATATCATCACTCGCGTGACTTAGCGCATCAATTAAATCTTTATGAGCAGATGCCCACTCTTCATCATTAATATGCTTCATCGCTCTGATAAATAATAATCGACTGCTATCAGCATAACGTTTTATTCCCCCATTAAGCTCTTGCAATGCGAGGTCTTTCTTATCCATCGATTGGTAGACACCAACTAGGCTAGCGGTACCTGCAACGCCATCAATCTTTTGCAAATGCTTGGCATACTCCAATGCTTTATCGATATCGCCACCAGCCATGCCAGGAGCAAACCGATGAAAACCAATCAACCCATTTAATGTGTCTTTATGGTCAGCGTCGATTTTTAGGGCGGCGTCCCACGCTTTGACACCATCTTTGGCGTATCCTAACTTTGAAAATATGCTCGCCTTTTGCGCCATTATCATCGCACTCTGACCAAAACGAAATTGCAAATCAACATTGTTGGGCGCTTGTTTTATCAATGGCTCCATCAAATCATACGCTTTTTCAGTTTTGTCCTGTGCTAGTAGGATCCGTGCCCACAATAATTGCCCTGTAACTGATTGGCTATCGCTACTCTCAAGGCTTTTATATGCGTTGATTGCTTGTGTTAACTTTCCCGCTTTTAATGCAGCATCAACTGTACTTTGAGATGCCATTGCAGTTTGTGCCATTAGCGCGACTAAACTAGCGCTAATCAATAGACGTTTAAATCCCGTCATCATTCTGTGTATTCCGTTAAAATCCAAAGTAATACACTGACCTAAAAATAATCAAAAAGTTTCTTACTAACTTTATATTTAGCCTTTTTGTGTGCCAGTAACAACAGCAAAGTTCCGCTGTTTTTTAGCTTCGTAAAGGGCTTTGTCAGCTTCTACATAAAATGCTTGAGAATCGCATATTTGAGGCGGCATTAAGACATAACCACCAATTGAAATAGTAAGATAGTCACTGATATTACTTTCACCATGCTCAATATGTAGATATTCAATGCTAGTGCGTAATTTATCTAAAAATAGCTGGCTTTCAGCGATTGTCGCGCGTGAGAAAACCAGTGCGAATTCTTCACCACCGATGCGGAAAACATAATCACTAGGTCGTTTAAGGCATTCCATCAATTTGGTTGCCACACGCTGCAATGCAATGTCTCCTTGAGGATGACCATAGCAATCATTAAATTTTTTAAAGAAATCAATATCGATGATAGCTAATGTAATATTGTAATCATGACGCTTAGCCAACCGTAACTCTTTACTCAATATCTCGTCATAACTTCGGCGATTAGGCAGCGCTGTTAACTTATCTACAATCGATAATTTTTTGTTAGTAACATCGTTAAGAATATTTGTGTAATCAACAATTTGATAATTATCATTAAAGTTTGGTAGAACCGATGAATAAGCCCAAAATGTTTGATGTTCAGCGTTGGAATGTTGTATTTCCCCCGTCCATTCCATACCCGTTGATACGACACGTAGAATTTCTTTAGTGAGCTGCCCGCCTTGAGGAGAATTATCAAAAAACTGACTTGGCTCACCAATGAGATCTGATTTAACACACCCTAAAAATCGACATAATGCATTACTGGCATCAATCACATTGCCAGACTTATCGATAGTTGCCATCATAATTTGTTGATCGATTAAATGATTGCGACGGCTCCGATCTTTATTTGCTGCACGTAAACTGCGTACAACATAAATTGAGAAAAGAGCGACTAGAATTACTGCCATTATTGAAATGCCATAATTAGTAAGCAACGCCTGCTCTTTTCTCATTTTTGCACTACGATGAAACTGTTGCGCTTTGCTATAGGCAAATTCGACGAGCGCGCCCACTTCCCTATTCAATTTGGCAACGTGAGATGCTCCTTTACCTGTAGTAATTACTGACGCTCGCTGTTGTTGCCCTTCACGCACAAGTTTGATAACTTCATTACGTATCGGCTGCCAATCCACAAAACGTTGATAAGTTTTATTTATTTGCGCCTGCTCTCCCAAAAACCGTTCAAAAATGATGTCGAAATCTGTGAGCGCCGCCTGCTCATGAGCGGCTACTCGAGATACCGCCCATTCCACTTGTTCTTTATTTTGGGCAAGCACTACATCCTTCATGTGACGATGCATAGAAACAAGATGAAAATTAATATTATTTGCCGCATTCGACACAGCAAACGGGTGCTTATAGAGACTATCCATGTCGTTAGCAATACCAGATAACTGGCGATGAGAGCTAACGCCTAACGCAATGACAACGACGACTATGGCGCAAAAGCCAACTGAAATCTTTTTATAGACCATGACAAATATAATCCTGAGTTACTACTCTAAATTATAAGTGGTGAGACCTTAGTAATATTGCTTTAGATCAATAAAGATGTCGCATTTTATAATTGACTTTATTGGATTTCTAAAACAAAAAAGCCCCATCAGACGATGAGGCTATATTACGGTTTAGCGTTAAAAATTAACGCTTAAACTCTGATGTTTTACTCCACTTAGGCCATACATTTTCTTTCGATAATTCATAGCCTACTTCGAAGAACGCCTGCATATCTTCAACAGCGCCTGATAGATCCCACTGCTCGTTGTATTCATCACATAAACCGTGGTAACACTTGCCCAATTTAGGACCTAATTCAGCACGTAATTTAGCCGTCTCCTCATCTACGGGTTTCTTACCGCTTTTAGCATAAAGCGCAGGAATGCCCACATTGGCGAATGCGAAGTGATCTGAACGGTAATAAATACCCGCCGCTGGACGTGGGTCACCACCAATAACACGCCCCTGCTTCTTAACAGCAGCAGTTAGATAGTTATCAAGCTCTGATTGCCCTAAACCATACACAGCGACATCTGCGCTACGACCAACAACATCAAGCGCATCCATATTAATATCAGCAACTGTTTTCGCTGGCGCGATAATTGGATTTGCCGCATAGAATTTCGAGCCTAATAATCCCTGCTCTTCAGCTGTTACCGCTAACATAGTGATTGAGCGCTCTGGACGAACTGGCAATTTAGCAAAGGCTTCAGCTACTTCTATTAACGCCGCAGTACCTGTCGCATTATCTACAGCACCATTGTAAATTTGATCGCCATCTAAGCTTTTATCCGTGCCTAAATGATCCCAATGCGCTGTATAAATGATGTGTTCATCGGCTTTAGTACGGCCAGGAAGCGTCGCGATAAAGTTGTTAGAAACAGACTTCTTAATCACATTTTTCACATCGACACTAGCCGTTAAGTCGCCCATTGCCACATGATAAGCACCTTTTGCAGCTTCTTGTTTAGCCGCGTCGAAATCTAGGCCAGCTTTTGCGAATAATTCTTTTGCAACATCACTGTTTACCCAGCCTTCGACTTTAACGCGATCTTTATTTAAATCATCACGTTGAAAACCAAATTGCTCACCAGACCATGAATTCTTGACCACATTCCAGCCATAAGATGCTGGCGCAGTTTCATGGACGATAATAGCGCCAGCAGCGCCTTGGCGACTTGCTTCTTCATATTTATAAGTCCAGCGACCATAATAAGTCATGGCTTCACCAGTAAACTGCGCTGGGTTTTTCGTCGCATAACCAGGATCATTTACCAAAATAACAACGGTCTTGCCTTTTACGTCAATACCATCGTAATCATTCCAGTTATATTCTGGCGCATTCACTCCATAACCAACAAATACTAACGATGAATCTTTAATGCCAATTTCTTCAACGATTTGGCTAGTACCCATCACCATGTCAGTGCCATATTGATATTCTTTGCCACCAATCGACAGTGTCATATCTGGCGATGCTTCAATCGATACCAATGGCACTTCTTGCAAATAGCTATCGCCGTTACCAGGCTCAAAACCCAAGGCTTTAAATTCTTTGGTTAAGTATTCAAGAGTTAGTTTCTCACCTTCACTTGATGGCGCACGACCGCCGAATTTATCAGAGGCAAGCACTTTTACGTGGTCAGCTAATTCTTGACCTGTAATGCTTTGATAGCTTGCAGCCAATGCTTTTGCATCATTGGTCGCAACAGGTTTGCTAACTTCAGGTTGTGAATCATTACAACCTGCTAAAACGGCGACAGAAACCATCGCTAAACTGAGTATTTTTTTCATTGTTTTTGTTCTTAATTTGAAAGGACGCCGACAGTATAGCTTGAAGCGTTGAATTAGCAAAAAGTAGCGATTATTCTGTAGCCTCTTTATACCTAATAATAAGCAGTTAACGACCATGAATAAACCACACTCACAATCTTGCGACAATAATAAACAGCCTATATTAGAAAAGTTAATGCCACTATTAACGCCTTATCAAGGTGTCGTTGAAATTGGCTCAGGGACAGGTCAACACGCAGTTCATTTCGCTAATGCTTTGCCTAATTTAACGTGGCAAACGACAGATCTAGCTGTGAACCACTCAGGTATAAAACAATGGATTAATGACAGTGGGCTTTCAAATATTAAGCCACCGCTGTGTTTAGATTTAAGTAAACCTTGGCCAATTTCTCAATGTGATGTCATTTACACGGCCAACACATTACATATTGTTAGCGCCGAACTAGTCACTGCTTTTTTTGCTGCCATCAAAAACACAGTTAACATTAACGGCTTGGTTATCATTTACGGTCCATTTAATTACGCAGGCAAATTTACTAGTGACAGTAATCGACAATTCGATGATTGGTTAAAAGATCGAGATTCAAACAGCGGCATTCGTGATATTGAATGGATAACCGAGTTAGCCGCCAAAGCAAATCTTCATTTACTTGATGACGAACAAATGCCAGCCAATAACCGGCTCCTTACTTTTAAAAAGCTCATCAACTGAATGTAAACAAGCCTATCAAGCCCTTAGATTTCTTAAGGGCCCACACGACTATCCTTCTTAATAACACCCACCAGCACATCAACCAGACATTAAAGTTGCGAATGTAAGGAAATGTAAGCATTTGCAAAGTATTGAAAACATCGTCTCCTATTTGAAACCTATCTATAAAATCACGCTCTATTGCTGCGTTAATCGATTACGCCAAATAACTTAAAACAATTAAAGCGTTTGCTAATAGCAAACCTCATTACATTAAATGGAGCACTAAAAATGCCAAATAACAGTCCACTATATTCACTTAAGTCGCTAGCTATTCCAGCGCTTATGATTACAGGACTAAGTGCCTGCGGCGGCGACAGCGATTCATCAGGAGAAGGCTACGTCACGCTGTATAATGCCTCACCTAACGCACCAGCTATATTCTTAACCATTGACGAAGACCTTGACGACGATGGTACCGATTATTTTGAACAAACTTACAATGGTGTCAGTTTTGGTCAAATTGGTGGCGACAAACTCGTTGAAACCAACACTTATACAATGGAGCTTGCATGGCAAAGTGATGACAGCATCGCACGCGATGATCTAACAAAAGTCTATGAAAGCGCACTAACGGTCAGTAGCGACGAAATAAAATTTGTCGTCTTAACTCAAGATATTACTGATCCACAAATCCTCACGTTTGATATTCCAGTGATTGATGATGAGGATGACACCGATGATGATTTGTTTAATATGCGTGTATTAAATATTCATCAAACAGTGGCCACGGTTGATGTGTATTTATCAAAATCAGATGAAACATTTAATGAAGCAACGTTAATAAGCCAAGCGGCGTATGGTCAACTTTCTGAAAACGTTAAATATGATCAAGATGATTACGTTTTTTACATTACCGCCAATGGCAGCAGTGATGTGTTATATACCTCTGATGAAATCAACTACTCCTTTGCATCACAATACGTAATGGTTGTTCGCGACAACACTGGCGTAGGGGCTTCACCATTTATCATCGACCGCATTAGTAGTGCCAGCGCTATTGAATACGCCAATGATGGTGCGCAAGCAAAACTCACTATTTTTAATGGCATTGAGCAACACGATTTATTAGAAAACTATGCTGGCAGTGTTGACATTCATATTGACGGGTTTAATGAACAAGCTGATTTTTCAAAATTAACACAAGGTCAATTTAGTGAATCTATCATCACCGATCGTGGTGATTATAGCCTTGAATTAACCATCCCTGGCACCGAGGAGTTTTTACTGAAAAATCATTTAGTCACGCTGGATGAGAATATCGATCGCACCGTTTTCTTCTACTTAAACGAAGAGAATGTCGATCATGACGGTGACGGTGATGTTGATGAAAACGGTGATGGCATCGTTGACGAAGTTGAAGTAACGATTAACTCATTAGTCGTTGATAACAGTGTTCACCAAGGTATTTATGAACATGGCGTCAATATTATTAACTTCGTGGATGATGAAGATTTTAGTACCGTTAATTTCTACTTTGTTCGCAGTGATGAAATCATTGATACAGCAGCGAATAAACGATCTGTCGATTTCGGTGAACCTCAAGACATTTTACTACTCAATAATACGTACACGATTTACGCAGTAGCAAAACGTGACTCAAGCGATATTTTGTTAATAAGCCAAGAATTGGTTATTGACGAAGACAGCAAAGAGCAGTTTCTCATTCTGGAAGAAGATGCCAGCTCTGCATCTGGGTATAAAGTTACGTTAGCCGATCAAGCACAATAATAATAATGTCAGCAAATGAGTATTCATTTGCTGACACACTACCATTGCAATTAAGTCGACTTATTATGAATTCTCAAACACTTGTTATTAACTTAAACGGCTGTGACCATTTTCCTTTTTCACAGTTGCTCATTGATCAAGGTCTAGTAGTCAAAGAATGTGATTCCACATTGGAATGCTTTTATCTACTGCAACGACAACAGTACGCATTAGTCATTCTTAATATTGAGCAGCCAAGTTTTGATGAATTTAGCGTGCTCATTAATTTACGTAACTCCACCAGCGCACCTATTTTTATGTTTTCACCTTTGGTTGAGCAGTTTGATTTAATTCATGCGCTAGAGCTAGGCGCTGATAATTACTTTAGTCTAAAGACACATCCGCGAGAATTAGTAGCTCGTGTAAATGCACAACTGCGCTCACGTGCTTCAAACCACAAGCAACAATCATCAGTTATCGAACTTAATCATGTCAAACTGTGCACAGTTCAGAGGCAGGTCTCTTATCACGCGTCACCGATTGTTCTTACCGGTGTCGAATTTGAACTCATTCATTTTCTAATGGCCAATGCAGGGCAGGTTATCTCTAGAGAGATCCTTGGTAAGGTGTTATTTAATCGGATTATTTCGAGTGCAGATCGCAGTCTTGATGTTCATGTTTCCAACGTTAGGAAAAAACTTGGCGAGATTGATGATACAAGCCACATTCAAACAGTCCGTGGCAGTGGTTATATTTTTCTTAGCCAAACGACTGCCGACGTTATCTAGTCTTTATAGCCTTCTGCCAGAAGGCTATATCATCAAAATCTAATCGTTAAGAAGAACAGCTACTGCATGACGAGCAGCTACTACATGATGAGCCGCTATCAGAAGAATCGAAGTCACTCATATCGCTTAACCAACTACTATCAGATTTTGTATCGTCGATACTCATTGCTGGCTCACTAAACTCTGAACTTGCAACGGCTTCTTCGACAGGAATATTCTCATTAAATAGCGGATCAATCGCGTCGCCATCAACCATTTCTTCAACAACACCAAGTTCACTGCCATCTGGCGATTCAATAGTGACATTTTCAGGATGAATATGATGATTATCCATTAACGACATCCAAATTAGTGGGTAAATCATCGCGTTACTATCTGCGTGACGATAATGACGCCGGCGTACTCGCGATTTATCATCCCACGCCCGAGCTTTGTTCTCTGGACGAACGATTACATTACTTGTTTCGACAGGTGCCTCTTTAACTCGTAACTGTGCATTTAGCGCAAAGTTAAGCCCAGAAACAAACGAATCAAACTGACTTCGATAACGGCGCACCATTTCATCGTACTTATCTTGGCTAGAAAAATGCTGATTTAATCGCTCTTTTAATCCATCTTCTGATTCGTCTTCTGCCATCTTAAAAGCATCAATGTATCCATAAACTTTAATGTTAATTGGCGCTTGATTAGGTGTGTGTATTCTGGAAATATCTATCTCAATAAAGTATTCGATATCATCTTTTGGATGAGATAACGTCAATGCCATATGTTTAAATTCTGGTGCGGTAATATGATCTCGCTTCATCGAAATGTTCATCATTCCTTCTGCCAGATCATTGGCTTTATTATCTAAATCTTCGTAATAAACAACATCATCAACTTCAAGTAATTGAAGATTTGTGATGCCTTTATTAATCATCACTTTATTGAGCTCTTGCATGATAGCGACCGCGGTAAACAACTGCTGCTCTTTAAGCTCGCCATAGTTACCGCTTGTTAATGCATACAAAAACTTCGCAAATATTTTAGTTGGTTTCTTACGCGCCAATTCACTGTCGCGCTGTAAGTGTAAATCAATCTTTGATTCAAAAATCATAGTAACTCCGTTTATTTAAGTGTCACAACTACTGCATTGTCCTGTGATATCTAATACTGCATCAGTTGGCCAAACAGTTGAGTCAAGCGGCCCAAATTGTTGCTGTAATGCATACATAGTTTTTTGAAGCTGGCGCAAGTTGTCTTGCTCATCTCCGCCTGGGTGGTGGTGGATAAAATCGCCATAAAATTGCTGACAAAATAGTGCGTAGCTTTGAGTATGTAAAATCAAACAGTGCCAAACCTCATCAACAATCAGGCTCGGTGTAAATTTTTCACGTGGTTTATCTTGTTCGACAGTGCCTGCAATAAATAAGAACTTTAAGCATTCGCGCATTAGCAAATCCGTAACAGGCAGTGAATCAAAGCGCTCTTGTAAATCTCTAATAAGCTTATTCAGGAGCGAAGGTTCTCGCTCCAACCACCACGTCATTTGCTGTGAAATCACCTGCTCATTGCGCATCATTAATTTGTCATTCTTTTACATTAGCTTCAAATAATGATACTGAATATAGCATTCACTAGTGAATCTTCAACCGTCTGTTAATCATACAAATTGTAAAGAATTGTAATGCTAGTGAACTAAAGGCTGCGTAATATCTCTTACGCTACACACGACACATTTGGATAAATTCAATGAAACTAAGGTACGCCACACTCGCTAGCATTATTGCCACTACGTTTTGTTTTTCGGCGGCAGCTAAGGACACACAAAGTTCAAACGACAACAATCGTCAACATATAGAAAAATATGGCTTCATTTACGGCTTAGGAATCGGCGTCAATAATGGCATTTATAAAGACTATGATTTGCCTGTGATTCCGCTACCAATTATTGGCTATCGCGGCGAAAAATTCAGTGCATTTGGCCCTTTTGTCAGTTATCACGCATGGCAAAACGAGTCCTTAAAACTATCTCTCAAAGCCGCACCGCGTTTTGGGGGTTTTAAACAAGATGATGCTGATATTTTCAATGGTATGGACGAGCGAAAACTGTCAATAGATGCAGGATTCGGACTTACCTACCAACAAAACGATTGGAAAGTAGATACATCTATTATGAGAGATATTCTTGGAAAATCAGATGGCTTGGAGATCAAGTCAACTCTTGGCAAGATGATGCGATTTGGGCCTGTATTTATAGAACCAAGCGTCGGGTTGAGTTACGTTGATGCAAACCACGTTGATTACTATTACGGCGTTCGAGCGCATGAAGTCACAAATTCTCGTCATCAATTCGACGGCAAGAGTGCCCTTAATAAGACGTTGGGACTGTCAGTGATGACCCCAATATTTTTTAATGGCATTACAACGCTAGGCATCGAGAACACATGGTATGACTCCAGTATTAGCGATAGCCCCCTTACCGATGGTGATTCTAGCTTGAGTGTTCGTATTATGTTTTCTAAGTTTTTCTAAGGTAAAAACAGCTGGCGATATTGTGAGGGAGTCAGTTCCGTCCACTGCTTGAACACTCGTGAAAAGGCCCTTGCTTCACTGTAATCGAGCTGGGTTGCAATGGCTTCAATGGTATTTTGTGGGTGACGTAATAAACGCATCGCCTGCTCTTGCCTAAATTCGGTTTTCAGTTGCGAGAAACTCGTTTCTAATCCACCAAGTTGACGTCTTAATGTGGCACTGCTCATACTTAGTGCATCAGCAATATAATTAGCATCAGGTAAATTATTGTGCGTATTGAAATAACGCTTTATCAGGCGATAAACCCGTTGGTCTAAGGCATTATCTGATTCAGGAAAGCGCAACACAATCAAAGGGAATTGATCGATAATTCGATAGATGTTATCTGACTCTTGTAACACAGGCCAATCCAAAATCTGAGCATCAAAGAAAATTGCGTTTTGTGCTTGATTAGTCAACGTGTTACAGCGAAATAGCAGTGCAAATTCCGTTTGATAATCCTCAGGTTCGTAGACGACACTGGCACCAGTCAATGGGATTGTTTTGTTGGCAAGCCAACAAAGTAATCGATGCACAAACACCATCAAGTATTCCTGCAAAAAATGCGCAGGATCATCATGTTGATGGGTAAGTGTTAGGCTGATATTGTCATCATTGCCAGTTATTTCAAGCTGACACCCAGCGAGTGATAATGCGGTTTGTAGGGTTTCAATTGCTTGGCCAATATTTTTACTCAAAGCAACACTCTTGAGCAACATCTGATAAAACTTTGGTGTCACTGGCGTTTTAGAAAACCCAAAAAATGCATCTTGAGTGTGTTGGATTAATGAGTTGAGCAGTAATCCCATACAATGATCGGTGATCCGCTGCTTATTCTTCATTGCACTTGGCGCAATACCAGCCATCATCATGAGCGCTTTAGTGTCTACGCCTTTAAAAGTTGCGGCACTAATGCATGATTTTATGTAGTAATGTCCAATAGTCGCCATTTTTCCCCCAGATTACTGAGCAATATTGTGACACCTAACCAAATTGTATTCAATTTATTACCCGCATAAAAAAGGCCGTCCGAAGACGACCTTAATTCAACTATAAGCTAATTAGAACTTATAAGTAGCACGAGCATACACAAAGCGACCATCAGCGCCATAAGCAGAGAAGCCTGAGTATGGGAAGATCTGATTAAAGGTACTGTGACCATTATTACTCACTGTATCTTGCGGGTACTGATCAAATAAATTGTTCACACCTATTGCAACATTGATTGATTCCGTCAGTTGATAACTCGCATCGATATCAGTAATCCATTTTGGCGCTAGCACCTCGTGATTATCAGGATTACTTGAGGCATCAACAACTTCACCATAACGTGTAGCACGTAAGTTTACTGCTATGTCTTCGTATTTCCACATTGCTGCTAGGTTGTACTTACTCTTTGGCGTACCAATTTCAAAGCGGGTAATTTCACGTTCTGAAAATACTTGATAGCTGTCACCTAATGCAGATAGCTCAGATGGATTATCTTTAACATGAGTCACCTCAGTGTCATTAAAGTTAAGTGCAGCACTTAAACGCAATGAACCGTAATCTTCAAGATCATAGTCATAAGTTGCAACAATATCGATGCCCTTAGTTGTAGTATCAATAGCATTGGTAAAGTAACGTGCACGCGTTGTGTTTAGCTCACCTGCTGATTTTAAAATATCGACAACGGCATCACCTGACAAGTTTTCAGATAGCACGATACGATCGTCAATACTGATATGATAAGCATCGACGGTTAGATTAAAATCGTCATATTCGTAAACAAAACCGATAGTTGAGTTCACTGACTCTTCAGCATCTAACGGCTTAGCGCCTAAAGCCACTGCCGCAGGCTCGTCAACTGGGAATAAACCAACTTCATTTGGCACGCCGTCAACAAAAACAGTCGCAATCGATTTATAACTAGTTTGTGCTAATGATGGTGCTCTAAATCCTGTGCTAATTGCACCACGGAAAGATAGCTCATCACTTACGGCATAACGACCGGCAATTTTACTGGTGAAAGTAGAACCAAAATCACTGTAATCTTCAAAGCGACCAGCGTATGAAATATTGAAATCGTCATTCACATCAGTGTCTAACTCAACATAAACGGCATAGTTGTGACGACTATCTTCTACTGCACTCGCTGGCGAGAAACCAGGCAATACTTGTGCGCCACCAGCTGCAACCGGATTACCTTCACTGTCTAACTTAGTAACGTAAGAGGCTTCTTCACCCGCTTTAATTTGGTATTTTTCTTGACGATATTCAAAGCCTAAAGCAACAAATACTTCATTATTTAGTCCCCAGTCTTGCATCGTATTAGCAGTAGCGTTTGTAACAATCTGCTCATACACTAAGTTACCATTATCAAACTCTGTCGGGCTGGTTGCACCTAATGATGTATTTAACGAATTTTCAACACCAAAGCCAAAGTCATTTTTACCAATGTTGGCGCTTAAATCCCAGTTCCAATCGTTAGTTTCACCTTTGACACCAATGTTAAACGCAGTATCTGTTACATCTGACGCAATGTGTGGCAAGAAGCCATCAGGGTAAATCTCTTGAACATTTCGGCTGTCTTTGGCGCGTCGATAGAAACCAGCGGATAGGCCTTCACGCTCAGAAAAGCTACCAAAAGCATACAATTCAGTTGTTTCAGATAAGTTGTAACCCATATTAAAGAAGATACTTAAGTCTTCTACTTTCGCCTTACCCCATTTATGGTTGTAACGATCAAAAGACAATTCACGAGGATCTAATGCACCGTTTTCACTGCCATCATCGATACGTGCGTATTGCTCACGAGGATCGAAGCCAGAACGAATTGACGGATCACGTTTACGCGATTCAAACGCAAGATTTAGAAAACCTGCTTCGCCTAACTCTAATCCCCAATCACCAGCAATGGTAGTGATGCCGCCATCAGTGCGCTCGCGGTCACTGCCAGTATCAAAAGCAAGGTTACCATCGCTACCAACAGATACATTGTTTAGCTGCGGTACGCCCGCCATTTGTGTATTGTATTCACCGTAAGTGGCGCTTAAGCTGCCGCCTACTTCATCTTTTAATATAATATTGATAACGCCAGCGATTGCATCTGAGCCATATTGTGCTGCGGCGCCATCACGCAATACTTCAATCGACTTGATTGCAGATGTTGGAATTGTATTTAAATCAACAGCGGTTGAACCACGGCCAACAGTACCATTTAGGTTAAGTAGCGCCGAGCTATGACGACGCTTACCATTGATAAGAACTAACGTATGATCTGGCGCTAATCCACGCAACACTGCTGGGCGAGCATGATCTGTACCATCAGCAATAGAAGGGTTTGGGTAGTTAAAACTTGGAATCAATGTTGTTAAGACCTGACTGACTTCCATTTGCCCCGTAGTCACCATATCTTCGATATTAATAATATCTACCGGAACGCTGCTTTCAGAAACAGTACGATCATTTCGGCGTGAACCAGTCACAATGATTTTCTCAACATCCTTGGTAGCTTCTTTTTCAGCAGCGATTGCCGTCGTTGACGCAAAAGCACCTGACGCGGCAAGAATTGATAGTGGTAGTATTTTTCGACTAAACATCGATGAGATATGAGCTGCAAGTGCAGTTTTATTTGTTCTTTTCATGGTAATTCCTTAAACAATACTTATAAAACTAAGTGTGTGAGTTCCCCGTCCAAAGACGCAGTAAAGTTGCGATCTGTACATATTTCACGCACCTAGCATCCCACATCATTTAGATTGTGTCATGTCGTAATTGTAACTTTTCGTTTAACGGTGCTTTAAACAATATAAGCATATGATATTCAATTCACTTACCCTTTAGTTTTAGAGACTTAAGTCACACTTTCGGGCTGGATTGCCAGATAAATCACCGACTAATTTAAACGCATTTAACTTTAAACTATGAGCGATAATGTGATCTAGTTGCCAATTGATGTCCTGTTATTTTTGTTTATTTTCTACAACAATAGCTAAAAATTATTATTACAAGGATCTTGCCATGCAATTTGAATTCACCGAAGAAGAGCAAATGATTCGCGAAACCGCTAGTCAGTTCTCAGAAAACCAACTCAAGCCCAATGCCCAAAAACTTGACGAAGGCGATTACGAATTATATATATCGCAAATCAAAGAGTTAGCTGAGCTTGGTTTCATGGGAATGACAGTTCAAGAGCAGTATGGTGGGATTGGCGGTAGTACAGTTGCATTTTCATTAGCAGTCACTGAAATTGCTCGTGGCTGTGCTTCTACTGCAACAGCAACGTCTGTAACGAATATGGTTGCTGAAGTCATTCAAGCGGTGGGCAATGAAGAGCAAAAAGCACATTATTTACCTAAATTTTGTACTGGTGAATTCTTAGCAGGAGCCTTTTGTTTAACAGAACCTAGTGCTGGTTCAGATCCTTCTGCAATGCGCACTACTGCCGTTGAAGACGGAGATAACTACATTGTAAACGGCAGCAAAATCTTCATCACTTCAGCCAAATTTGCAGGCGTATTTGTGGTGTGGGCCGTCACGGATCCTAATGCACCTCGCGGTAAAGGCATTAGTTGTTTTCTTATTGACGCAAATACTCCGGGCATGAATATCGCCAAACCTGAAGATAAAATGGGCCAACGTGCTTCTTCTACCTGTGAAGTGAGCTTTAATGACTGTGTTATCCCTAAATCGGCGTTAATGGGCGAACTAAATAAAGGCTTTAAAATTGCGATCGGTGAACTTGCAGGTGGTCGTATTGGTATTGGCTCATTAGCGTTAGGTATTGGTTTAGAAGCCATGGATTATGCAAGTGACTACATCAAAGAGCGTAAGCAATTTGGCCAAGAATTATCGAAATTCCAAGGCTTACAGTTTATGGTGAGCGACCGTTATACTGAATTAGAAGCCTCCCGCTTATTGTTACTCCAAGCGGCCTATAATAAAGATCAAGGCTTACCATTTGGCACCGCCGCTTCAATGGCAAAACTCTTTGCCTCAGAGAAAGCAAATGATGCTTGTTATACTGCATTACAATGTTTAGGCGGCGCAGGTTATATTAAAGAATACCCAGTAGAACGTTTTGTTCGCGATGTTCGCCTAACAGCTATTTATGAAGGTACGAGTGAAATTCAGCGCGTTATTATCGCTCGTGACAAACTACAAAGTTAATTAGAGATTATTATGGAAACTACCAATAAAATTGCCGTTGTAACTGGCGGTGCTTCAGGCTTAGGCCGTGCAACAGTTGATGAATTAATAAAAAGCGGCATCAAGGTTGCAATCTTAGACGTTAACGAAGAAGCAGGTGCTGAGGCTGTTAACACGTTGGGCGCCGACAATGCGCTGTTTATTAAAACAGATGTAACCAGTGACACGTCAGTGGAAGCCGCTTTCCAGCAGATTATTGCTAAATTTAGTCGCGTCGATATTTGTATTAACTGTGCTGGTATTGCACCTGCTAAGAAAGTGTTAGATCGTGAAGGTCAAGCTCAACCATTAGATGCATTTGCAAAGACAATTAACATTAACCTTATCGGTTCATTCAACGTAGCACGCGTTGCTGCACAGATGATGGCCACCAATGAACCTGCAGGCGACAGTCAAGAGCGCGGTATTATTATTAATACCGCATCAGTGGCGGCTTATGAAGGTCAAATGGGCCAAGCGGCCTATGCGGCAAGTAAAAATGGAATTGTTGGCATGACATTGCCAATGGCACGTGATTTAGCACGCTCTGGCATTCGTGTTAACACGATTGCACCGGGTATTATGGGCACGCCGTTATTACTGGGCATGCCAGATAACGTTCAAGAGTCACTAGTGGCTAACATCCAATTCCCTAAACGCATGGGTTACCCAAGTGAATTTGGCCAACTAGCCATTCATATGATTGAAAATAGCTACATCAATGGTGAAACAATTCGCCTAGATGCTGCCATTCGTATGCCAGCTAAATAATAAGTGAAATAACACAAAAAAAGCGCCGCTATCATCCGATAGCGGCGCTTTTTATTGTCAGCAATTTACTAGAAGTTGTAAGTTGCTTTCATGTAGTAATAACCACCGTTAATACCGATAGGTGAAGTCGTTGGGTATAGTGAACCCGCGATTTCATTATCATATGGCGTGATTTCATCAGGCGTCTCGTCAAATAAGTTTGTCGCTCCGACTGTTAGCTTCCAGTTTTCGTCCACGGTGTAAGCAACTTCAGCATCAAATACTACTTCAGAACCTACGTTAAATGGTAAACCTGAATCTAAATGGTCTTCATAAATAGCACCTGCGTAACGCACGCGCGCCAACATTCTCCAATCGCCATTAGTGTGATTAGCCGTTAAGTTGTAACGTAAGGCTGGTAAGTTATCTTCTAGCATCTTAATACGTTCATCAGAGATATTATCTGATGCTCTATCCACAACAGTTTGTGTCCAGTTATACGCAAATGAGAATTTAGTATCGCCACCAAACATTTCCATATCATAACTTGCTACGATATCAACACCTTGTGTCGTGGTATCAAAATCATTAGTAAAGTATGAGATTTCCGTAAAGCTTGACGCGTCAGTAACACCAGAAGCCACTAAATCAGCACGATCTTGATCGGTTAGTTTAATACCTGAAGTCGTAGAAATACGGTCCGTTACTTCAATGTTGAAGTAATCGATAGTTAAGAAAACACCACTTTCAAATTCACCCACTAAGCCAAGACTGTAACTAGTTGACTCTTCAGGCGTTAGCGTCGTACCACCCTTTTGAACCGAAATTGGATGCGTTGGTGGTAACGTCGCACGATCAATTAGTGCACCATCGGTACCAAAGGCTGTTGTTACATTTCGAACGGTTGTTTGGCCGATAGTGGGTGCTTTAAAGCCGGTACTCACCGCGCCACGCAATGCCCAATCTTCTACAAATTCCCAACGTGCTGATAGTTTACCTTTGGTGGTGTTACCAAAATCGGAGAAGTCTTCAAAACGAATAGCCGCCCCAACCATAAACTCATCAGTAAAATAGGTTTCTGTATCTAGATAAAGTGCAACACTATTACGACTTGTTTTTCCCGCACTACGTGCCGATAAGCCAGGGAAACCATTAGAGCCAATGCCAAAACCTTGCGCTGCTAATGGGCCAATTTCCCATGATTCTTGATCGCCAGCGATGGCTTCATACGATTCATTGCGATATTCAAAACCACCAGCTACGTTCATTGGTTCATCAAAGCCAACATCCACTGCCTTTGATAAATCAAGATTTAGCATGTCTTCTTGTTGGACATAACTACCAGGACTAAAATCAGTTGGCGTATCAGGACCCAATGATGGGTTGATTGAACCGCTTAACTTGTAATCCACTTCATTACGACCGTGTGAGAAGCTCACGTCATAGAAAATCTCATCACTAAATTCACCCTTGGTACCAAATACCAATGATGTATCTGTTACTTTACCACCGAATTTTGGTGTAAAGCCGCCAGGCAACATTTCATTAAACGAGAAACAGTTTGGATTATTCTGAACGCCATCAATATAGTTTTGTTGAGTTAAAACGTTACCTGTAGTAATTGGAATGACAGGACAGCTAATGCCATCGTCAGGTGTTAGGTCTCCGACTAGCAAGGTTTTTCCATCATCATTTGAATAAGCGCCACCACGTGTGTGAGGATTACGGTAATAGAAACCACCTTCCACATCACGCTTTGCAATATTACCGAAAAGATAAGCTTCTGCGTCATTACCTAGGTCAAGACCGGCATTAACAAAGGCTTTAAAGTCTTGTTTGAATTCTGGCGCGCCCCATACTTGAGCAGGTGTTGCAACATGCGTATTACCAGCATCAATTAAGCCTTGAGCATCATCACGTTGAACACTACGACTCGTTGGATCAGATTGCTTCCATTCAAATGAAGTATTTACGAAGCCATTTTCAGTAAGTGGTAGGCCTAAGTTACCAGAGATTTGTACGCCATCTCCATCACCTTCATAGAACTCACCATATTTCACTTCAAACATGCCACCTTCACTGGCATTTTTAAGCGTAAAATTCATCACCCCAGCTAATGCGTCTGAGCCGTATTGCGCTGCTGCACCATCACGTAATACATCAACCTGTTTAATAGCGGAAGAAGGAATAACCGACAAATCAGGGCCTTGTGCACCATCTGATAAACCACCACCTAAAAAGGTAATCACAGCACTACGATGACGTCGTTTACCGTTTACTAGAATTAACGTATGGTCAGATGCTAAACCGCGTAAATTTGCTGGACGAACCAAGGTCGAACCATCATTGATTGGTTGGTCATTTACATTAAAGGAAGGAACTACATTTTGAAGCAAGGACACCATATCTGATGGGCCTTGATTAGCAATTTCGCCGCCATCAATAATATCAACTGGTACTGCTGAATCAGCAGCAGAGCGTGGTGCAGCACGTGTACCAATTACGGAGATTTTTTCTGCATTTTTTACTGCATCTTTTTTGCTCTTATCATCCTCAGCAGCCATTAATGGCGCAGACGTAATTGCTGTAGATACGAAAAGTGCGATCGCACTTCGTTGGTAGTTATTTGACATACGTAGTTCCTTGTTTTTTCTCAAATGAGAAATAAAAATTAGTTAAGACATATACTTGCCTTTGTTAACACCATGCTACGCAACATTCACTTAACATGTAAATGAACATTTTGTTACATCTTAGATAAAATCATGAAAATCGGTCTAAAATGCAATAAAAATCTATTACTTTTCTTTAAGTAGCTAATGCCTCCTATATTTTGTACGTTAAATAAATGTTAAATTCAACAGTAACAGGATAATCAGGCTTTAAATAACAACATCCCAATAAATCTCTGAACCTGTTTTTTGAGATAGTTTTTGATTAAATTCTTTAAAACGTTCTATTGCAATATCCTCACCAGTCAACCACCGCCACGTATGGCGATAGCAATTAGCGTTCAATAAATGGTATTCGTAATAATTAAAAATATCTTGGCTTGCTAGCTCTCGTATTAGACTAAAGACTAATGGGCGACCTAATCGATCACAGGCTGCAAATATATGCTGGCCACTTCGTTCATCTAAAAACCGTTTTTTAGAAATAGCTCGAATTAAACCACTTCCATGAAGTTCAACAATGGTGTTGTCATCGATAACGACACCTGTGTGAATAAACGCTTCAAATACCTCACAGCATACGATTGTGCCAGGTACCATTGACACATTCTTGGGGCTTGGTAATAGTTCTGAAGGCTCACGTCCTGTATCAAGCTTAAGTGAATTATCTCTATCGTTGTCTAACTGGCGTAAATAGGATTGATGGTTATCATGAGCTAGAACAGCACCAACAACTGCCCCAGCAAGTAAAACAGGTAACGGCATAATCGTCTCCATTGATTGCTTATAATTCAACCTAGCCATTTTTAACCAAAAGCCCAAGTTTTCTCCTGTTACAAATTGTGTTTCGCCATTCAAACCATTTGGTTTACCATAGGAATAACAAATAAAAATACAAATTTCGATTGTGGATGACAATGATTAAATTAAGAGATTTAGAATATTTAGATGCCATCGAACAACATCGCCATTTTGGTAAGGCCGCAGCAGCGTGTTTTGTGAGTCAACCGACGCTGAGTGGTCAGTTAATGAAGCTGGAAGAGCAACTCGGACTCCAACTTGTTGAGCGTCATCGCCATAACGTTATGCTGACGCCAGCTGGCGAAAAGCTAGTAGTAGACGCACGTAAAGTATTAAATGCTGCACAAGATTTCGAGCGCCAAGCAAAAAACTTGCTCGATCCTTTTGCAGGTGATATTCATATGGGACTAATACCGACATTAGCCCCTTACTTATTGCCACATGTTATGGCGCCACTCACCAACGAATTGCCAAACATTCAATTTCTGCTTCATGAAAATCAGACAAAGGTTTTGTTACAAAAACTCGATGAAGGCAAACTAGATGTTTTAGTTTTACCGTACCTTGAAGAGATGAATAAATTTGAATGTTACGATCTCTTTGATGAGCCACTGGTACTTGCCACACCAGAAAGCCATCCTCTCAATAATGAAACCGATTTATCTTTGCACCATTTACATGAACACAATATTCTGACCTTAGAAGATGGCCATTGTTTGAAAGATCAGGCGATGGGTTATTGCTTTTCTGCGGGCGCAAAAGAAGATGCTAGTTTCCAAGCCACCAGCTTAGAAACGCTTAGACACATGGTCGCCAATGGGGCTGGCATAACCCTATTACCAGCATTGGCAACAATGGGCGTTAGCACCTCCAACAGCATTGCATATTTACCATTTTCTGCGCCTCAACCGACACGAAAAATTTCGCTAGTCATTCGACCGAATTACTCGCGTATGCAATGCGTTAGAAAAATTGTTGCCACTATCCGCCATGCAGTAAAAGGCATTGTGTAAGTGGCGTAACGCAATTTATTTCCAAGACTTAATTTTGTGCCCCTTTAGGGCATAAAATAAGATAAATAAATAACACGGTAATCCCACCCAATAAGCAATTTGTGTATCACCCATAACATGCGCCACTTTACCAAATATCAGTGGTAGTATCGCACCACCCGAGATTCCCATAATCAGTAGAGCTGATGCCTGCGACGTAAATTTACCGACACCATCCAATGCTAATGGCCACAATGACGGCCATACAAGCGCATGTGCAAGCCCCATTAACGCAACAAAAGTTACTGAGTTTGGAACAACACCTATGCCTGACCAACCCCATAAAATGTCTGCCATAGAGGTTGATGTTGTTGAGCTAAATACCACACCGAGAATACATAACGAGCCAGCAATTGCAGAGCCTAATAACGCATGTTGTTGCGAAATAAAACGCGGAATACAAGTTACACCAATAATGTAACCAATAACCATAAATACCATGGTATAAGACGTCAATGATGCAAAATTAGCAACACCTAATCCTGAGCCATACAAGCCAATGGTATCGCCAGCGATTACTTCAACACCAACGTAGGCAAATAATGCAACAGCGCCCAAGACAACCTGAGGGAAGTCAAATACGCTTCCTTTCGCTTCACTGCCTTCGCTATCTTGAGATAAATCGAGCTCAGGTAAAGATGAAAACTTCACCAAACCAATTAAAAACGTCAAAGCGATAGCCATGTAAATATAGGGTATAACCAGTTTATTCGACAATGCTTCAATCGTTGCTTGACGCTCCGCTTCAGCCATAGCAGCAACTGCTTGCTCTGACACATCTCCCATGTCGGCGAGAATCATAGTGGTGAATACGACAGGAACAACAACACCTGCCGCTTTGTTAATCAGACCCATAATCGAAATACGCATTGCTGCACTTTTCTCAGGCCCAATTTTGACAACATAAGGATTTGAGGCTGTTTGTAAAATTGTTAATCCAGTTCCTAATACGAACAATGCGAATAAAAATATTGCATAGTTAGCTGTCTGCGCAGCTGGAATAAACGCAAGGGAGCCAGCAACCATAATTGCAAGGCCTATTGCCATACCGTTTTTATAACCAATTTTATTCAGCAAAAATGACATAGGAAATGCCATAACTGTATAGGCTATATAGAACGCAAATGTTACAAAAAGCGCCTGAAACTCATTGAGTTCACACACTATTTTTAAGAACGGAATTAACGAACCATTTAGCCAAGTAACAAAGCCAAAAATAAAAAACAGCACACCAATGATAATCATCGGCATCACCGTTGACTGATTTGGTTTGCTTGTCGAAACTACTGTATTCATGAAGCCTCCAAGAGCTTTAATTTATTATAATTATTATTTCAATGAGTAATATGGCGGTTACTCTACAGCTAATACCAAGGCACCGCCAATCCAAGAATGTGACACGGTCAATTTATTAGTTAGCGCAATAAAATCAGCGTAAGCACCTTTAACAAGATGGCCACGAGATTGTTCGAGTCCTAGGCACTGGGCAGGATACAAGCTCGCCATACGTAGCGCTTCCTCAAGTGGTAACCCGATGAACTCGACCGTATTTCTTACAGCTTGCATCATATCTAACACCGACCCTGCTAATTCACCAGTGGTCGAGTTCAACTGATTGCCCGTTCTAATTATTTCTCGATCAAAAAAGTCAAAACGCTCAATGTCAGTTCCCACTAGTGACATAGCGTCAGTAACTAACACGACTTTTCCTTTAGGTTTCGTTTTCAGTGCTAGCTGACAAGCATGATAATCAACATGTAAACCATCAACAATCAAACCACAGGTAGCGTCGTCATTTAAGAGTGCAGCACCGACCATCCCCGGCTCTCTAGAAGTCATTGGAGACATGGCGTTATACAAATGAGTAAAACCACAAGCACCAGCATCAATTGCCGCCTGTGCGGTTGCAAAGTCAGCGTTTGAGTGCCCTAGAAATACAAAAATACCCAAAGAAACCATGCGACGAATATCATCACAGCTGACATTTTCTGGCGCCACAGTGACCATCACTTGACCTAAATCTTGTCGCGACAATACCTGCCATTCGGCATCAGAAATAGTCCGGATAAATTTTTCGCTGTGTGCCCCTTTTTTAGCGACACTTAAATGTGGCCCTTCAAAGTGAACGCCAATAATACCTGTTTGCTTAGAAGAAATAGCTTGAGCAACGGCATTTGCTGCGCTGACCATCACCTCAATTTTATCGGTAATTAGCGTTGGCAGCATAGCAGTCGTGCCAAACTGGCAATGTGCATTAAACATGGTTTTCAATCCATCCACATCATGATGAGTATTAAGTAGCGCACCGCCGCCGCCATTAACTTGCAAATCAACAAAGCCCGGACAAAGAACGCCAACAATATGCTGTGTCGCTTGTGTTGTTTTGGGCTCTATTGCGTCAACGAGACCATTATTTATCACTAATTGGGCGTTTTCATGCATACAATAACCATCAAAAATACGGTCAGCACTAATAATCAATGACTGGTTCATAGTAAATCCAATTGCTGCTTTGCGTAAATGACAGCCCCTTGCTCAGGCGGCATTTTCGGCTCTGACAATAGTGCAATAACATGAGCCGATAAATAAGGTTTAATCACTGGGGTTAAGCCACCAATTAAAGACAAGCGTTGCGGATTATTCTCCCACAAACGATCAGCAATATTACTGATATATTGCGCACCTTCTTGAATAATGGCTAACGCCAATTCATCACCCTTTTTTGCAGCGTCGTAAGCAACAAACGCTAAACTAGCAAAAAAGCTAGCAGGTTGATGTGCAATCACTTCCACCAAATCCAACGCATTGTCACAAGATAAATGTGCTAATAACTTTTCGTTCATTAGAGAAGGTTCCGTTAACTTATCAAGTGAGCGCATCACAACATTAACAACTTTTAGTCCTGTCCACGCACCACTACCGTGATCACCATGTGGAAAGCCATGACCACCAATAAAATATTCTTCACCATTTACTAGACTATAACCACAAGAACCAGTGCCGGTAATCATAATTGCACCATCTCGCCCTTGATGAGCGCCAAGACACGCAATACTTAAGTCCGTTGTAAGAAACAACTGAGAAAACGGATGTTGCCATTGCGTCATCTTGTCCATTAAGCTCGGTAAATTGACTCCAGCAAGACCAACACCAGCAATAAGGTGTTTGATATCATCAGCTGCTAAGCCAGCACTAGCTAACGCTAATGTCGCCGACTCAACAATGGAATAGATAGTTTGATCGACACCATGCAGAGGATTAGCCGGCCCAGAAACTCCAGTCCCCAATACACGTTGCTTTGCATCGGTGATCACAGCTTTACACTTGCTACCGCCACCATCGATACCGATAAATAGCTGTTGTTTCTTTTCATCAATCGTATTCACAAACTATCCTACTTCGTCGCTTATTAGTATTTAATGTCAATAACTACCCATTCGTTCAGATTGATATTTGTTATTTATAACAATTTCTTACATCAATAATCACTGATAATACGTGACAAATTTTTTATAATTACGTTATTTATTGTTCGTTCACTGTAGCCAATAATGACAACGTTGTCATTATTTTTTAATATTCAATTTCATTTAAATGACACATTAGACCAAAACAATTGACAACGCTGTCATTTGTGAGTGAATATATTACAACGCCTAATTGATAGCCATATGAGAGGTATAAAATGCGAATCATCATCCTCGACAATTCACAGCAAGTCGCCCAGCGCGGTGCTGAAATATTTTGTCAACAAATTACAAACAAACCAGATAGCGTGATCGGACTAGCCACAGGCTCAACGCCTATCTCTATGTATCAGGCATTGATCGCTAAATATCAGCAAGGTGAGGTATCATTTAGCAAAGTAACCTCTTTCAATCTTGACGAATACTTAGGGCTCGATGGCAAACACCCGCAAAGTTATCGCTATTTTATGAATGATAAACTTTTCAATCATATTAATATCAACAGCAATCAGACCCATGTCCCTAATGGTTCAAGCGAAACGCCACTAACTGCTGGACAGGAATACGAAGACCAAATCGCCAATTGCGGCGGTATCGATATTCAACTGCTTGGGATAGGCCGCAATGGTCACATCGGTTTTAATGAGCCAACATCTTCACTGGCATCACGTACTCGAATAAAAACGTTAACGAAAGAAACGATTGATGATAACGCCCGATTTTTTACTGATGATGAATTTCAGCCAACGCTGTCAATTACTATGGGCATTGGCACCATTAATCAAACTCGCGCAGTAGTATTACTAGCAACAGGTGATAGTAAAGCCCAAGCGATTAAAGACATGGTAGAAGGACCTATTAGTGCTATGAGTCCCGCTTCTGCATTACAAATGCATCCAAATGCAATTATTATCATTGACGAAGCAGCAGCCTCTTTGCTTAGCCAAACCGATCTCTATAAACACATTGAGCAACAGCAGTTAACACTTCAAAAAACATAATTTTATTCGTCGGTGGTAACGTCACCGGCGACTCCAATTCTCCTATTATTCGTAAAATCCTCCCAAAACCACCGCCGTTAATGCTGTTAATTTCAAACAAAACATACATTAACCTACAACCATCTAACCAAAGATAAATCTTTGATAATAAATAAAATAACACACACAACGATGTAACATAAACTTAACAACATGTTTATAATTTACACAAAATGTGGAATTTTCTCTGGATCAACGTCATCGAAACGTGTAATGTTTGTCATCAAGAAGTGACAACGCTGTCATTTCTGTTTGATAAAACTGTGCTATGCAAATAGTTAATGATTTTGTCTGATGAGATTCAAATATTCGTCTACATTTAGCTATTGCATTGATTCAAAAAAATAACTAACTAAAACCACATACCAGATGGAAGGAAAGTCAATGTCGAGCATGAAATTTAATAAGCGCTTATTGGCAACCAGCATAGCTGTCGCTATGGGCGGAGCAATAGCTCCCGCCATGGCCGAAGAAGACAAAAGCAAAAAACAAGCCACTGATGCCAAAATTGAAGTCATTCAAGTTAGCGGTATTCGTGCCAGTAGCAAGGCAAGCATTAATACAAAACGCTTTGCAGCCTCACAAGTAGACGGTATTGCCGCTGAAGACATTGGTAAACTTCCTGATGTTACAATCGCCGACTCACTTCAGCGTATTACAGGCGTTCAGGTTACACGTACAGCTGGCGAAGGCGGTGTTATTGCCATTCGTGGCTTGCCACAAGTAGACACCACATTAAATGGCGAAGTATTTTTAAGTGCAACGACCATTGATTCATCTGGTGCAGATTACGGCAACCTGCCTGCTCAATTATTCTCTGGCGTTGATGTTTTTAAATCAGCACAAGCAAAACGCAGCGCTGCTGGCATTTCGGGCTCAATCGATCTGCAAACACGCCGCCCTTTTGACATGGACGATGGTTACACTTACGGTCTAGGTGGTGAGTTAACAAATGGTTCTATTAGCAAAGAAACCGATCCAACGCTTAATGGCCTCATTGCGTACAACGGTGAAAAATTTGGTGTGTTATTTGCTGCTGTGACGTCAGAATCAAACCTAGCAACTGATTACAACGGCTATTTTGATACCTCAGAAAATGGCGGAATCGGCGCAGCTAACAACAACCACACTTGGGGTGCAAACTCGCGCGGTGAAGAAACTCGCCATGTTGTGCCACAAGGTTTTGCAGCGTTTAATAAAGAAGAAGAACGTAATCGCGATGCATTTCAACTAACATTGCAAGGTGATTTAGGGGAAGGATTCGAGGTTGTATTTGACGCCTTTTATACTGACCAAGATCGCTTCAATCGTCGTCAAGGCCTATCACAAAACAATCGCTGGAACAGCTTTAACGAATATGCATATCCAAATGATGCAGGCTTTACCGGTGACACCTTTACCGATGCTGACGGCAACGATTGGGCTGGTATTAACTCATTTGACATGGCGTCGTACCGACTTCAAACATTTACGCAAGTTAATAATAACGAAGAAACGTCTGAAAACTACAACCTTGAACTGAACTACAATAACGGTGGTGCTCTCACTGGTCAGGTTCGTATGACTCGCGCTAAAGCGACATCTAGCATGCGTCACGGCTATGGTGAAGGCGATATCTTAAGTATCGATCGTGGCACCTTAGTAACAGGCCCGGGTCAATTCACACAGGGTGCTAATTGTACCAATGGTGAAACTGTTGTTGGTGATAACGGTGGTTGTTATGCTGATTTCTCACCAGGTGGTATTGAAGATATTTTCGCCCTGTCATATGACGCTTCTGGTGAACATCCAGTATTTGGCGGCTTTGATCAAATCGTAAACGGTGGCGCAGGGCCGCAAAGTGTTGCAGCCTACATGGCCGATATCAACTCATATCACATAGGTGCATTCTCATCAGAAGGTAATACTGATGACGAAGGGAGTATCAACACTTTTAGCACACGTTGGAACTATGCGTTTGAAGACAATGATTACATTACTAGTGTAGATTTTGGTGCACGTGTTAGTGAACGAAAAGTGGATCATGACCAGTTTACCTACACATCAAACTTTGGAGATGGCTGTGATATTGCACAATGGAAAGCAGTCGATCAATTTATGAATACTGCTGGTTGTGAAGGTAATCCTGCCGCTGGTGAATATCTCACTGAAGACGTGGGTGATTTAACCGCAGGTACATGGGTGCCATACACTATTTTAGGACCAACGGGTCTTGATGAACATACTGATGTTTCTTTCCAAACAAACTTCGGCGCGGTATCAGGCATTCCGGGTATGTGGGCAATTGATCCAAGTAACTTCGATGATCCACGTCAATTCCATTTAGATACATTTGGAAATGTGCAACGTACTGAAAATGGCGGCGCCACCTACGATGTAGCCCTCGAAGAAACAAGTTTCTTTACACAAGTTAACTTCGAAAATGGTGACATCAGCGGTAATTTAGGTCTAAAAGTCGTTGAAACAGATTTATACGTTAAACAAAACCTCGTTGGCGCATCATTGCCACATAGTGGCTTAGGCCCTGATACGGGAGATGCGGTAACAGAGCGCAGTTATACCGATTATCTGCCGTCGTTAAACATCGCTTATCAAGCCAGTGAAGATGTTGTTGTCCGTGGTGCTTACTCTAAAAACATGCAACCGTTAGACCTTAATCAATGGGGTGGCGGTAAAACCGTTGGCCGTGTAAACAATGAAGACTGTGATTGTTTACGTGTTGTTAATGGTACATTGACTGGTAACCCGGACTTGAATCCTTGGCGCTCTAAAAACGTTTCACTATCAGCTGAATGGTATCCTGGCGAAGAATCAATGTTCTTCTTAGCGACCTATAAAATTGACATCGATAGCTTTACTGAAGGCGGAACGGTAATGATCGATGAGCCAGATGCTGACGGCATTCGTCGTGGTCCTTGGCCATTCGCTACACAGGTTCAAGGTAACGGTGGTAGTGTTACGGGTTATGAAATCGGCGGTAAGATTGCGTTATCTGATTTCCTTGACGTTGCTGTGCTTAATAACATGGGCCTAGATGTTAACTATACCTATAATGACAGTAAACAAGATGCTAAAGACGTTCATGGTAATGACCTACCTTTCGTTGGTATGTCGGAAGATACTTACAATTTAGTGGTATGGTACGAGCAAGACGAATTCTCAACACGATTTGCGTGGAATTCTGTTAGCCCGCGCTTGATTACACAAGGCACTGTTGGTGCGGTTGGTGGTCAGTCGCTTTACCAAGATACCTATTCGCAACTTGATTTCAACTTTAGCTACAATGTTAATGAAGACATCAGCGTTTACGTCAATGGATCAAACATCCTTGAAGAATACCAACAAACTTACCTAGAGTTTAAATCGCAAAAAGCGTTCCAAAACATCTATGAAGCACGTTGGACGTTAGGTGCTCGTATTAACTTCTAATTACTAGCTATCCTAAATGTTAAGCCGCAACGATTTTTCGTTGTGGCTTTTTAGGTATGAAAGGTATAGTAAATTAAACCTTTTCGATAAATTAGTAAGGCAAAAGGGATGACTCTTCATAACAAATCTGTTCGCGACATTGTTATTGTCGGCGGTGGAACTGCCGGTTGGATGAGTGCAGCGGCATTGGCTAATCAATTTAAACAACAGCCAGTAAAAATCACCCTTATTGACTCAAGTGATATTGGCACCGTAGGTGTCGGCGAAGCGACTATTCCAACCATCCGGCGTTTTTATCAAAAACTTGGATTCACCGATCATCAAGTCATGCAAGCGACAAACGCGACGTGCAAACTGGGTATTGAGTTTAAAGATTGGTATCAACCAGATAGCAGTTTTATTCACCCTTTTGGGCTCTATGGCCAAAGCGTGAATCATATCCCTTTCCATCACTACTGGTTGAAACTAAAACATCAAGGCGACACAACGCCACTAGCAAAATACTCCTTAGGAGTGCAGTTGGCTCAACACAATAAATTCATGCCGTGTATCGCCAAGCCACAAAATCAATTAGAAATTTTCGATTGGGCACTGCACTTTGACGCAACACGCTTTGCCAATTTAATGCGCGACTATTCCCTTAAGCAGGGTGTCATTCATATTGACAGCCTCATTGAAAGCGTAACAACTAACAAAAACAACGGCGATATAAGCGCGTTAACGCTTGCCAACGGTCAATGCATTGAGGGTGATTTATTTATTGACTGCTCTGGCTTTAAAGGATTACTCATTAATAAAACCCTCAATGTTGACTATCATGATTGGAGTGAATGGTTGGTGTGCGATCGCGCTATTGCCATCCAAAGTGAAAGTGTCAATCAACCTGCACCTCGAACCATAGTCACTGCACATGAAGCAGGCTGGCAATGGACAATTCCACTACAGCACAGACAGGGTAACGGACATGTCTACAGTAGCCGATTTACAGACGATGATACCGCCAAGCAGCAGCTATTAGATAACATTCATGGCCCACTTATTGGCAAGCCACGTACATTTAAATTTGTTCCGGGACGACGAGATAAAGCATGGGCACACAACGTAGTTGCTATTGGTTTAGCCTCAGGTTTTTTAGAACCTTTAGAGAGCACAAGCATTGCCCTTGTGGAAACTGCAATAGATAAACTGTTGCAAGCACTCAGCTCCAAAAACTATAACCAACAAGTCATTAATCGCTTCAACGAAGTTACTGCACTGGAGTATGAACGGGTTAGAGATTTTATTATTCTTCATTACAAAGCCAATCAACGCAGCGAGCCAATGTGGCAATATTGCCAGACTATGAACCTTCCTCGATCTCTTGAGCAGAAAATAGAAGCCTATCTAACGGGTGGCGAGCTTCAGCGCTTGCCGTGGGAAATTTTTGGTCCTGACAGCTGGCTGGCTATCTTTGACGGCTTTAAGCTGTGGCCGCGTAAATACCACCAGAAAATCGATAAGATGCCCATTGAAATGATTGATAATGGCCTGAAAAAGATGGAACAAGATATTACTAACTTAATGAAAAATGCGTCTGATCACAGTCAGTTTCTAGTGAATAATTTCAACTGCCACTTACCCACGAATACCAAGGTCTCATCATGAATGTAACATCACAGCCCATCAATAAATTCGTCATAGTTGGTGGGGGCACGGCAGGTTGGCTTGCCGCGGCAACCTTAGGGAATATATTTAAAAATCACAGCGTGCAAGTGGAACTCGTTGAATCTGATGACGTGGGCATTATTGGCGTTGGCGAAGCCACCATTCCACCATTATTAGATACATTAGCGGGCCTTGGTATCGATCAAGTTGACTTCATTAAGCGAACGCAGGCAAGTTTTAAGCTTGGTATTGAATTTGAAGATTGGCATACAAAAGGCCAATCATATTTTCATCCGTTTGGCACCTTGGGCGCCTCAATTGACGGCCATGAGTTTTTTCAGTGTTGGTTAAAAACTCAAGCACAAGGTGACAATACGTCACTAATGGCTCATTCTCCTGAAACGCAGTTAGCCAAGGCAAATAAGTTCTTTTTACCATTTGAAGCGGCTAATACCCCCTTAGCTCATACCAAATACGCACTTCACTTAGACGCAACTTTAGTTGGTCAATATCTAAAGGAATTTGCCACCAAGATTGGGGTTAAGCAGACCATTGGTCATGTTGAAGATGTTGAACTTGGCGGCAACGGGAATATTCAAGCCGTCTCCTTAACAAGCGGTCAACGAATTAACGGTGATTTTTTTATCGATTGTACGGGGTTTAAAGGACTGTTAATCGAACAGGCACTGAGTGCAGGATATGACGATTGGTCTCACTATTTACCGTGCAACAGAGCGGTTGCAGTGCAAACTGAAAACGTCGGCGAAACGACACCATTTACCAATGCAAAGGCACAAGACGGTGGTTGGACATGGCGTATTCCATTACAGCATCGTACCGGTAATGGTTATGTCTTTTGTAGTAAATATGTGTCAGATGAGGAAGCGATCGCGACCCTATTATCTCATGTTAAAGGCAAGGTCATTACGCAACCTCGAGTTATTCCATTTACCACAGGAATGCGCCGTAAAGCGTGGCACAAAAACTGTTTAGCACTTGGTCTGGCGCAAGGATTCTTAGAACCACTTGAATCAACGGCAATTCACCTTGTTTCTAAAACATTAGCGCTATTTGTCCGAATGTTTCCCGATCGACAACTATCGCCAGTTCTCCGTGATGAATTTAACCGCAGAGTTCGAACCGATTACGAAGAAATTCGAGACTTTTTAGTATTGCACTACTGTACAACAGAGCGTGAAGACACGCCTTTTTGGCGCTGGTGCAAGCAAATGGATATTCCGTCATCACTTCAACACAAACTCGACTTTTACCGTGCAAGTGGCAGTTTAATTCCCGGTGTTGAAGAGCTGTTTCAGCCCACCAGCTGGTATGCCGTATTGACAGGAATGGATGTTATGCCGGCGCATTATAATTCAACAACAGACGCGCTAGAGTCTAATAAATTACAAGCATCACTCAACAGTGGACAACAGGCAATTACACAGAGCGTCAATAAACAACCAAGTCATGACGAATTTATTGAAACATATTGTCGTGCTCCAGCCCCCTAATTCTGCGGTGCTCGGCAATGCTTATCGATAAATTGTTGATGACTCATTGCTTGTTTTGCTGCGCCATCGATTGACTGTTGCATTTGGCTTAATTTACTTGCGATGAGTTGTGTAGAGACCAATTCTGCCCGTGGATCTTGACGATTTGGTATCACGCCAAAAGCGTTATACATCGTTAGCCAGCTCGACTTTTCAAACGATTCATTTTCATGCATTACAATATGACCACGACTCTTAAAGAGATTAATTTTATGTTGTAGAGTCGCTGGAATTTCCATATCACGACAAGTGCGCCAAAATTCGCTGTCATCACGCCCGCTAAGTTTGTAATGTAAAATCAAAAAATCGCGAATATTTTCCATTTCATGATTATGAAGCCTATTCACTTCATCAATATCTGCTTGATTGAATGAACTATCAGGAAAAAAAGTCAGCAACTTAGCTAAGGCCGTTTGGATCAATGAAATACTCGTCGACTCTAACGGCTCTAAAAATCCACTAGCAAGCCCAATGGCAAAGCAGTTTTTATTCCAAATCTTTAACCGGCGCCCAGGTGTAAAACGCAAATGACGAGGCTCATTGATCGCCTCGCCAATAATATTATTTTTAAGCTGTTGCTCAGCACTGTCTTGGTTTTGAAAACGACTAGCGTAGATATAACCATTACCCGTACGATGTTGCAGCGGTATATGCCATTGCCAACCATTATCATGTGCAATCGAACGCGTAAAAGGATCCGGCTCGCCAACGCTCTTAGTTTGCATTGCGACTGCCCTATCACACAGCAGGTATTTGCTCCAATCTTCGTAGCCCGTTTGCAACGATTTTTCGATTAAAAGCCCTTGAAAGCCACTGCAATCTATAAAAAAGTCCCCACTAATCTCAGTACTATCTTCAAGAACAACTGACTTAATAAACCCGTTATCTACTCTTAACTTAGTTTCATTAATCAAGCCATCAATATGCTCGACACCGCGAGCTGTACACCAGTTTTTTAAAAACGCTGCGTAACGACCAGCATCAAAATGATAAGCATAAGCATAATCAGCTAGCGGTGATGGAGGGTTCGGATGGGGCTGGGCAAAGTTACCGTAATTGGCGAGCACACAAGCAAAGCTATAGCTCTTCAATGAAGCGTTATGCCCGCTGGCTCGCATGTGATTAATATATTGATGAAATTCAACATTGTCGATTGTCGTACCATAATCAGCAAACGGATGAAAAAACTTGTCACAAGTAACTGACCACTTTTCAAATTGAATACCTAACTTAAACGTTGCTTTAGTCGCTTTAATAAATTCAATTTCATCAATGCCAAGATTACGATTAAATTGAACAATATTAGGAATAGTCGCCTCGCCAACGCCTATAGAACCAATGGCAGAGGATTCAATGACCGTCACTACAGTTGATTGATCTTTTAAATAGTGATTAAGCGCCGCTGCCGCCATCCAACCAGCTGTGCCGCCACCTACGATGACAATACGTTTAAACACTTGTGGCATAACCACTCCTTAATTTAGACCAACCAAAAATTTAGTTCGCAATGTAGCAATCACAAATCCTGATTACTAGTAAATGTTCGCCCAGCGATAGGTGCGCTAAACTGCTCAATTGCACCACGTTTTTGCATCGTGACATAGACTGTTTTTCCATCACTACCACCAAAAGCCACATTGGTTGGATAAGAACCAATCAATTTTATTTCTCTTATTACCTGCCCCTGAGGTGATACTACTGTAACCACGCCCTTACCATAACGGGCAATGTATAAGTTGCCTGCTTGGTCTGCACGCATCCCGTCAAGACCATAATCAGAAAAGGAAATGTGCAGCTGCTTGTTCGTGATATGCCCTTGCTCATCAATATCAAAACGCCACACCTTACGCTGTACACTTTCGTTAACATAAAGAGTTTTATTATCTGGACTCACTTCGATGCCATTAGTCGTTCCCATTTTGTCGGCAAGTAAATGAGTTGTTCCATCTTGAGCTATACGCCACAGCTTACCGACCTCCTGCGCCCAGTTAGGATCGCTGGCAAATAATATTCCATTATCCATAATAGCTAAATCATTAGGCTGATTCATTGCTGTATTACGCGCATGGATTTGTAGGGTCTTCGAGGCCATGTCCACCCGCCAAACAATATGATTTACATAATCCGCTATATACATATTGTTGAAACGGTCAAAACGAATACCATTACCGACAGAATTATCTGGCAATGACAAAAATATATCGGCGCTCCCTACTTCATCAACAACTCCTATTGTCCCTTGCTTAATCACGTTGACTGCATACAATCGTCCACGAGCGTCAACAGCAGGCCCTTCAATTCCTTGCGTAAAAACACCTTCTGCAACCCAGTCTTCGCTATTAAGCACCAATGGAGAACAACCGGACATGTATGCACACCACGCTAACACCAATAAATTACGCATATTTATTGAACCGTCAATGTACGGCCAGCACGCGTGCCATCAAAGGTACGCGTTCTAACCGATATCGGTTTTTGTACATTCACAGGCGCACTATAAGGCAACCATTTTCCACCGGCCTGACGATATTCAATATCAACACCATCTAAACTGGTATTTGCATGTAATTTGCCATCAATCACTTTAGCGCCAACCGTTGGCAGTCGATAGAACACGCCAGCGGCTTCTAGCTTTGGTAATTCCTTTTGGGCCAATGCTTGTGAGAAAATGTGCCACTGCGCATCACGTTTAGCACGTAACGCTGGAGTAAATGAAGCTGTTCGGTTGGAATAAACGGCACCGTTTTCATTGTAAGGGACTTCCCAATCTGCTTGATGCCATGCCCGTTCAGCTAACGAAATAATGCGTGGATAAACCATATACTGTGCTTGCTCGACGCTGCGCACTGTCTCACTCCATAATTGTCCCTGAATACCAGCTGCTTTGTATCCTCTAGGCAAGGGTTGATGAAGCACTTTACCGAAAGAATCAACTTGCAAGGTATCATTACTTTCAAAAGGCTGACCTTTCGTTGTCACTCTAAACTCTGCATGAACTGGTAAATTATCAGGCATGAAGTTAAAGACTGTTTGGCTATTTACACGTCGAGACGCCCATTTATAGCCACGCTCTTTTGGGTCAAAGTCATAGGGGAAATCAAAATACGTCAGATCAGGAATCGACAAGACGATATTCCAGCCACGATGGGCCTGTTCACTCGCTTGTTTGTGCGCACCGCCAGGAAATGTTCCCCAAATATACGAATAGACATCTGAAGGCATGTTACCAGCATCAGTCTCTCCCATACCGTCATTCCAACCACCAACGCTGATACCTTTATTCGCAACCATGGTAGAAACACGTTCGATAAAATGAGCACTTAGATGTTTTGCATCCGTAATTGCCACATCAGAACGATTCATCAATGTTTTACACGCTGGCGAATTAACCCATGCTCCGGCCGTCTCATCAGCGCCGATATGGTACATTGTTAGCGGATGCTCTGCGGCGTCATGCATTGCTTGTAGGTCGACTAGCACACGGTCAATGAAACGATATGTCGATTCCATACAGATATTCAATGTATTATCACTGTAATGCTGAATCGAACTGTATTTCGTTTTATCATCCAAATCAGTAAGTAAATACTTTTTGGCTTCAATAGGTTGTTCAAGCTTCATATAATGCTCATAGCGTGCTTCCATTGCTTTAACGGCTGCACGCGAATGTCCCGGCATATCAAGCGAAGGAATAACTTGAATATGATGTGCAGAGGCAACCCTCAAGATTTCTTGGTAATCCATTGTCGATAGGTAGCCGTCACGCATAGGCTCGCCAGCACTGCCTAATTGCGGCTGTAAACACTGTTTGTCCGACAAATCCATACAGCGCTTACTACCTACTGACGTAAGCTCTGGCAATGATGGAATTTCTAAACGCCACCCTTCATCTTCTGCCAGGTGTAAATGAAGTTTATTAAGTTTATAAGCCGCCATTTGTTTAATTAGCTGAATCAAAAAGTCCTTACCATGGAAGTTTCGCGCTACATCAACATGCTGCCCACGATATTGATAACGCGGGCTATCAGTCACGCTCATCAGCGGCACTTTAGGGTTATTTAAGCGTTTGAGCGACGCTAACGACTGTAATGCGTAATAAGCGCCAGTCTTATCACTGGCTTTAATGTCTATGCCCTTGTCATGGATAGCCATGGTATAACTACCTTCTACAGCCCCAGCTTTCGGCAGTACATCGATAATAACATCGACACCTTGCTTAGCTTCCTTTAATCCAACAAGTGATAACCTATCTAACGCACTGACCAGAGAGTGACGTGATACACCGATTAACTTAATTTTTAATCCGCCCGATAAATCTAACTGACGGGCTAATTTATCAATAACAGCAGATGACGGTGTAGGGATAATCAATGATGATAGCTTCTCTAGCGTGACAGGTGTTTTCTGGACACTTACTTGTTGAGTAAACAACCAGTCGGTTGTTGCATCAGGATTTATATCATCGATCGATTGGCGAGATTGTAGGGGTAAGTTATCAAATGGTTCCACGTAAAGCTGCTGTTCAAGCCCAGTGTCAGGATCAATTGTCGTTTTAGTGCTCGCAATAACGCGTGGTTTAGCCCCCGGTACGCTTAACCAATAGTTAGGCATCACTTCAGACTCAGTAATCAACGTACTATCAACCCACAACAACACTTGCTTGGTTTCCCCAGCTTTAAAATCAGAAAAACCTTCTTTCGGCCTGATCTGATGAATGTCACCATTGATATGTTTTATAGATAACTGCTCACTTAACCCTAAATAAGTTGGGTACACTTGAGAAAAGTGAATAGACCAATCTTGGATGTCTAGATTTGTCGGGTTTGTGAGATTGACGTATGCGCTATAACATTTAGCCACCGCTTTACCATTTTTAGCTGGACATGGTTCTACATTACTTACGAAATCATATTTAACAACCAAACTATCTGCTAGCTGAGCAGCCATAGTTTCTATCGGTAACGCCTTACTAACTTTCTCTTTTGGACTTGATTTATCATTGCACCCCAACATCGCTAAGCTCATGCATAACAACAAGACATTTTTATTTTTATTCATTTTTATACCCTTGAGACTCTAAACCTTGATGAAAATACTGCGGCGATACAATACATTCGAAATAAACCAAAAAATGGCAACGTGGATAAATGCAAAAGCAAAAGACGCAACTTTAGGCACTAAAAAAACTGCCAGTTGTTCGTATAAATATTGATAAAGCGTGATATTACCAATGGCGATAAATTGATATGTTGCAACCCACAACCATGACAAGACATAGATAAATAGCGGATTACTGCCATAAACCAGTAGAGGATCGACAAGCTTTAATTGGGCCTTAATATCCACTAACCAAATAAAAAATGCTAAAACAAAAAATGCGCAGCCAGTTGAAAACACAACATAGGAGCTTGTCCATAACGACTTATTAATCGGCATGACTACATTCCATAATAAGCTGATAACAATTAACATTGCACCAAACAAACTTAATCTTTTGATACTGTCTATTTTACTTGGCGCATGCGCCAATAACATTGTTGCTAAAAATCCTGTCAACACATTCACAATAGCAGGCAGCGTACTTAATAAACCTTCAGGGTCAAAAGCAATTCCTTTCCCTTGCCATAAATGATTTTCCCCCAACACCGCCAAATCAAACGAGCGCACCACATTATGCTCTAAGGAATAAGGGGCGCTACTTCCCATAGTCATTAGTAGCCAATAACTCATCAAAATAGCGACACATGCGATAATTAATTGACGCCATGTCAATAACAAGACTAGAAGGGCACCTATCCCATACGCGATCCCTAAGCGTTGTAATACTCCCATCACCCGTAAATTTTCCATATCCGCTGCTTGCGAGTAGACATTTAACCCTAAACCAATCAGAAAAATTATGGCACTTCGTTTGATAATCTTAGCGACAGCGAGGGGCGAAAATTCAAAATTACTTTTACTAAATGCAAAATATAATGCAGAGCCAATAATGAAAAGAAAGAAAGGAAAAATTAAATCGGTAGGTGTCACACCATGCCAGTCGGCATGTAGAAGCGGTGAAAAGACATGGCTCCATGTGCCAGGAGTATTAACTAAAATCATTAACGCTATCGTGATTCCACGAAATGCGTCTAATGCTAGATACCTATTATTATTGTTCACTAGCGTCTCCCAATTGCTATTTATATCAACTAATAATAGTTGACAAAAAACGTACAATAACACAATTGACAACGCTGTCAATTGTCCATATCTACCTAAACTATAAATTCAAGCCATCCCAAATACTTATTTAATAGCGTCAAAAAGAAAAAATGATTGCAGGACAACTAGAAAGCTCATAATCTTAGCGATAATTCTCATACAACAGTCGCTTAACAGATGAAAAGTAATATCAATGATGTCGCCAAACATGCAGGCGTTTCAATAAAAACGGTCTCTCGGGTCATCAATAACGAGCCATCCGTACGACAAGCGACAAGAGAAAAGGTATTACAGTCCGCAAAAGAGCTCAATTATAAGCCTAATTCAGCTGCCAGAAACCTAGCTGCAACGAAGTCTTATACCATTGCTTATATTTATGATAATCCCAATGCTTATTACATCATAGACATGCAAAACGGCATTTTAGCAGAGTGTCGAAACCAAGGTTACGAATTACTAATTCACCCGTGTAATGCGAAGGACAGTGGTATTGTCGATGAATTAATAACCATGATAAAAGGGGCACAGTTAGCAGGTGTCGTTTTAACACCGCCGTTTTCCGAAATGCCAACATTAATTGATTCACTTGAAGAAAATGACATTAAATATGTGCGTATTCTGTCAGGAAGCAATCTAACTGACGGAGACAGCTCAAGCGTTTTAGTCGATGATCACAAAGCATCATTAGAGTTAACTCAACACTTGATAGATCTTGGCCATAAAGATATCGCCTTCATCAGCGGTGAAAAAGAACACCAATCAACGTTAGAGCGTTTAGCTGGATTCAAACAAGCGTTAACTGACAATAAAATCCGAATTAATAGCAAATTTATTATCGACGGCGAGTACTCATTTGAGTCTGGTGTAAACGCCGCTAAAAACTTACTTACTCTTGAGAAAAAACCTACTGCGATTTTTTCATGTAATGATGAAATTGCCGCTGGAGCACTATTCGCATCGCGACTAATGAATGTGGAAATACCCGAACAATTATCAATTGTAGGTTTTGAAAATAGTCCATTCTCGCGCCAAACATGGCCCAAGTTAACAACGGCTAATCAGCCGAATATCGACATTGCTCAAACCGCTACGAGGCTACTAATTTCTCAAACAAGAAATACAGCTCCAACTGTCGAGCAGCAAATATTTATTCCGGAATTTATTGGCAGAGATTCAAGTGGCCCCTGCAATTAGAAGTGCTAAATGATAGAGATAAAAAAAGGCCTTACAATGTAAGGCCTTTTTTATACAAATAAAAATTAAGCGTCTGCGCGTAGTTTAGCTAACTTGTTTGCGTGATGTAATGAACCTAAATGTGCAAAAATAGGACCCAAATAACCGCGCTTTCTTAGATCTAAATGAGCTTCATCTGACATTTCATGTAATTTTTTCTCATCAACTAATAACAAACCATTCAATTGCACTTTTTCACCATTAATTTCTACGGTCAAAGTTTGCTCGATTAGCAAGTCTTTCTCAACTAAGAAATCACAAAACTCACGTGTAACCTGCATGCTACCAAAATAATTCGATAATGACTCAATGCGGTTTTTAAGATATTCAGTCTGCTCATCGCCTTCAAATAATGCGTCGCCTTCTTTTTCATTAATCAACGGACTGTTCTCATTGACTAACATTTGCAAACGTTCGTGGTCATCAGCTGTTGGTACCATCGCAAATGGATGATGAGTTACAACAGCCGGTAAGTATTCACCTACCCATTTACCTTCTTTATAAAAGAGATTTTCTTCTGGTTTCAATCCTAATAAAGCGGCAGGTTGTACGATTTTGTTGTCATCTTCATTCGGACGAATAAAAATTACCGGCATCGCGGCACCGGCCTTTGCAAACTCATGAACTAATAAAGGTAAAACCTGCTGATTTTTAGTACCTTCTATATGTAATTCTGACTTAATTTTAATATTACCGTGCGCTTTCGCATTTAGTGCTTTCATTGGAGAAGTCATTTATAAATTTCCTAAATCTTTTATTATTGTGTATCTAAAAATAGATATGGGGCACATATTAGAGAACACAAGTGTTCAATACAAATTGTTTAACAAAAAGATTACACAGCTTACCGCGTTAAATAGAACGATAAAAATAAACCCACATAATCAATTAGATAGCAAACAATTGCTTTAAACGTTTTCTGGAGTACTTTTTACAACCTATTAAATTATTTAACGATTAACTGAACAGTATGGTGGCTTAGTTTGGCAATGGTTTTCAAATCAGCAAACCAAGGTAAGAGGCAAGCTAATACCAATCTAGGTAAGTAGATGGTCTACTTTCTTACGAGAATAAATTGATTAGAACACATGTTTATTGTTCCAGACAAAACATAAGTACCTACATCGTGTAGGCAAGGCATTTATTGTCGTATGTAGTTATTCTACATAGAGAATAAATAGCCCAGTTGCCTACAGGACGTAGGTAAGGAGCGCTAGCAGGACGCGGTAGCTTTATCATCTATTTAGGCCGTTAAAAATGATCAGATATTTTCCTAGGTTGGTTTCACTAAACGTCAGAAAGCAAAAAAGCCGCTACAACATAAGTTGCAGCGGCTTTCTCTAAAAAATTGTCTGGATGACCCGAAGGGGGTTATACAAGGATGTATAACATAAATAGATGTCTAGCAATGTCCTACTCCCTTGATGTGAAGTCCGTCGAACAAGGTTCGACGCAACGAGCATCAAGGGCGATGTTTGTCTGTTGCACATAGTGCATCGCAACAAACATAAGCTGTGTTGGGGAAGCCACTAGCGAAGCTAGCGGATGAGCGTCGGAAGCAGGACTGCGCGGTAGCGCTTTAAGCGTGAGGCCCCATTCATGTGACGCTATCACAGTACTAGGTAAAATTAAAAGTCGTAAAATGCAAAAGGCCCCGTGTATTTCTACACGGCGCCTTTCACTAAATAGGTGTCTAGCAATGTCCTACTCCTTTGATGTGAAGTCCGTCGAACAAGGTTAGACGCAACGAGCATCAACTAAGCTGGGGAAGCCCCACACTGCCGTTGTACCGACAATCTCCTCCTTGACCGTATTGCACTGACTTCGTCAGCGACAGGCACTATCTCGGCGCTAAGTCGTTTCAGGACTAAGTTCGGAATGGGCAGGAGGGGAAGGTCCGTTGCGCAGCAACGCAACTTTCCCCGGCGTTGATGGGGCCTATCATCATGCGTAATTAACCAAACGCCAGAAAGCAAAAAAGCCGCTACATTTCTGTAGCGGCTTTTTCTAAATAGGTGTTTGGCAATGTCCTACTCTCACATGGGGAAGCCCCACACTACCATCGGCGCTAAATCGTTTCACTACTGAGTTCGGAATGGGATCAGGTGGGACCAATTTGCTATGGTTACCAAACTAATTGAGTGCTCTTAATGACATAGTCACCAAAAACGAATTTGGAAAGCTGTTCTCTTTTAAAAGAGTATTCAATATTCTTAACACAACAAGACATTCTTAGATATTCTTGAGGTTACTTAAAACACATTAGGTGTTGTATGATTAAGCCTCACGGGTCATTAGTACAAGTTAGCTCAACGCCTCACAACGCTTACACACCTTGCCTATCAACGTAGTAGTCTCCTACGGCCCTTTAGGGAGATTAAATCTCCAGTGAGAACTCATCTCGAGGCTCGCTTCCCGCTTAGATGCTTTCAGCGGTTATCGATTCCGAACGTAGCTACCGGGCAATGCTATTGGCATAACAACCCGAACACCAGCGG
>OJBM01000031.1_pt1 | contig 88373 bp, 69 predicted proteins | sample 1591061 | NCBI WGS metagenome assembly OJBM01 (sample SAMN05416872, study PRJEB24817) | seawater metagenome | isolation source: Sea water | place: Canada:Atlantic | collected 2013-11
TCACTGAAAAAATTTGCGCTAGTTTAGCAAAGCACAAATAAAAGTATATGTGAGATACGAACTTTTAACGGATATTATCTTATACTAGTATGTACTTGATGTTAGCTTTAATGGATATTTCAATAATTGAGTGAAGGAATATGGAGGTAAAACAATGAATATTTTCCCTGCACATGGAACAGTAAACATTGTTACAGAGGGCAATTTGATACTTATCGAAGCCAAAGGCCTTTGGAATATCGAGTATCTGGACCACCTACATGAAGAATTAATTAAAGCGGTTTCTCAAGTCGATAAAAATAGTTATGCAGCATTAATAACCCTCAATGGGGAAGCGGTCAGTGTCGATGAAGGTTTTGAATATCACTTAAATTTTATTCGCCAAGGAAACATTAAGGCAGTAGCACTAAACCTTGCTTATTGCACTACAGCTTCATTGACGAAAAACATGTGCACCAAGCTATATAGAGCCGCTGGCATTAAGCACGCGTTTTTTGACAATAGTCATGACGCACGTTTATGGTTAGAACATGAGTTGAAATTAGCTACTGCAATCGGAATCTGAACAAATAAACATCAGTCGAACGATATAAAGTGAAAAACTATTGCTAAGCATGATTTTTTTCGTATAATGCCTGCCTCTTCATTGATGTTTACATTAATGACGTTATAGAAAAGAAATGCCAGCGTGATGAAATTGGTATACATGGGGGATTCAAAATCCCCTGTCGCAAGACGTGTCGGTTCGAGTCCGACCGCTGGTACCATTCTTCCTTTATTATTAAAGGGCTATAACAGAGAAAACCGACAACTAATGTCGGTTTTTTTGTCTCTGAAGTTTGATGTTATATTGTAGATTATTATCTACTTTTGAATTTTATTAGTATAAAAAATTACCTTCTTGCTTCGCCTGACCTTATTTTTTGTATAAAATACCTCCCTATATTTTTTATTTTTTTCTTCACTTTTGGTTTAGTGATCAAACGCTATTAAAAGGTTTTTACATGGCAGCTACAGCGCACGCACTTCACATACTGGTTAAGCACAAAGAAATTGCAGAAGATATTATTAAGCAGCTAGGTAAGGGAGCTAAGTTTCAAACGCTAGCTAAAAAATATTCGTCATGTCCTTCAGGTAAGAAAGGGGGAGATTTAGGCGAGTTTAAACGAGGTCAAATGGTACCTCAGTTTGATAAAGTAGCATTTAGTGGCGCAATATTAGAGCCCCATCTCGTTAAAACTAAGTTTGGCTGGCATGTTATTAAAGTGCTTTATCGTACTTAATTAAGAGCCCGTTTTTAATTCTTATTCTTTTTAGAACTTTCTGTCGCAAGACATGTCGGTTTTAAATCTAGTACTAGTTGTATTATTCCTTTATTTTTAAAGGATATAACAATAAAAACCGACAATTAATGTCGGTTTTTTTGTCTGAAATTTGGCATTATTCTTTTGCTGCTATTCTTTATGCTTGTTGTACACGCGCTATTTGGTTTTCTACGTCCATTAAGTGACCAGTTTTCAGCCAAACTTTTGCGCCATTTGTCCCTGCTTTTATACTGATACTTTCATTAATAGGAAGTCGTGCCCAACTATGCTTGTTTAGTTGATCTTGTTGTTCAGTAATATTACCTTCAAGAACAAAAAGCTCAGCGCCGCCTAGTGGTGAAATGTTCAAGCTTGCATTGGCATCAAAGTGTAATAGTGACACTTCTTCAATATTATCTTTGTATAAAGGCTTGATTTTAATGCCATTATGCTCAGGCATCGCAACTTTGCCCATCGCGTTCATTTGTAAACGAACGTGAGTGCGATCTTCTGGTTGGAACTGCCATAGTTTTACCATAATGACACAGCCTTTTTCGGATCTTGGGGTATGGCTAGACTGTGGTGGATTACGAATATAAGAACCCACAGGAAAATCACCGTGCTCATCTTGAAATACTCCGTCGAGCACAATAAATTCTTCCCCGCCTGTATGTACATGTGGGGAAAATACACTGTCGGGTGCATAGCGAACTATGGTAGTTGCTCTGGCAACTTCATCGCCAACACGCTCAAGTGCACGTCGATCTACACCTACCATCGGGGATGGCGTCCAAGGTAAGGTAGTGCTGTGTACTATTTCTCGTCTACTAAAGTCTGCGGCAATTCTCATGTCAGTTCCTAATATTCAATTTTTCATGTGGTCAATAAACGTTAGTTAAGTTTTAGCTGAGTATTAACTATGCAGCAATGCTAGGGCGGCTAGCGATACGCGCTTGCCAGTTGATGAGGTTGGTCAATTCACTTGGAATAGCGATCTGTGCAAATCCTGCAAATACAAGTCCAGCATGCAAAGTGATGTCAGCAACGGTAAATTGCTCACCCGCTAAATAACTATTTTTTGCTAATACAGTATCGAAGTAAGCTAAACCTGATAATGCTTTTTCTAATTGTTTTTGGCCCCAGGCTTTATTTTGATATGTTTCAAGTGCTGGGCCTAATCCATCTGTTGCATGATGAAAATAAGTAGCGACTGCATCCAGTACCATCGACTCTGCACGGCGTTGCATCATACTAATAACAGCCCGATCTTTAGCCGTGTTACCCGTAAGTGATGGGCCAGAAAACTCATGATCAATATATTCAATAATAGCTGAACATTCAGAAAGAAAAGTGCCGTCTTCAAGCTCTAAAATTGGCACACCACCTGTGGGGTTTTTCGCTAAATATTCGGCAGTACGATGTTCTCCATTCATTAAGTCTACGGGAATAAATGTTGCTTTGTCAGTGGCATTTTTTTCAGCTAATGCAATACGAACCCGCAGTGGATTAGGGAAGTTCTCAACGTCATAAATTTTCATAGTGCTCTCACTTTATTGGTTAATGATGTTTGAACAATGTTTTCTACTGTTTGCTCAAACAAAGCTTTAGTGTTAATTCATCTAATACGATTAACTATCTACTGGTAGGTAGGCAGGTTAATGCGAGATGCTAATATAGTCAATATTTTTTGCTTTCTAAAGCATCAGTATTTTGAGTGGATGAATTTTAAAGTAAATAAATTAATAGCTTACAAATTATTTAATTAGCAATTAATTTAGCTATAACTTGCTTAACAGCGCAAACAGCACCTTCAAGGTATCCGGCATCTTTTGCTGAAAACTCGCTAGCAGCCAAGTAGATATTTTTCTCTTCTAGCTCATTTATATGTTCAATAATATTAAAGTTAGGGTGATTTGGCGCTTCTAAACAGTCTTGCTTAGTGGTGACATATTTATCGAACGCCCAGTCTTTAAGTAGTGTTGTTTGCGCATTTTTGGCTTGCTCACCATACAATTGCTGCAATTGATTTATACAAGCTTGTTTAATTTGTGACTCGCTGTATTGAGCACGGTTTTGGGCTGGAATGCCAATAAAACCAAATAACGCATAAGGAGGGGAGTTATCAGCACTAGCATCATGCATTTCTTGCATGGGTCCTTGTTGGCTGAATGCTTGGCCTGACAATCCTAGTTCTTGCCAAAAAGGACTGGCGTAAGTTGCAATAAATTTTGCTTGTGCAGCCATCCATGTTGGTACCTGCTTAAAAGCACTTTGTAGTGAAGGAGAAGCCCAATATTGTGGCGTTAAATATTGAGTTATCATGCGAGGGGGTAGTGCCAAAACTAAATTTTCAGCTTCGAAATTTATCTGCGTGTTGATGTGTTGGGCAGTGATAACCCAGTGGTCATCTTTCTGTCTAATATTTGTGACGGCGTGGCTTGCTTTTATGGTTTTAGGACTGAGTTTACGATAAATTGCCTCAATAATTGCCGTGATACCACCTTGTACGCGATACGTAGTCAACGCGCCAGCTCCGGCCGTTTGAATTATCTCTGCATTATTTTGCTTTTGAAATAATGCATCACCTTGGGTGTATTGTTCAAAGTAAGTTAGGCCAAGTTCTGTCAGTAAGTTTTGGATATTATGCTGGTGTGGAAAAACCCAAGTAGGGCCTAAGTCATGATAATGCTTTGACTGCTGATCTTGCACACCAAAAATGCGACCACCTAACTCCGCTTTAGCTTCAAGCAAAACATAGGGTAAGTTTTGTTGCTGCAATCTCCAAGCGGTTAAAAGCCCTGATAATCCGCCACCAATAATAATATTTGAGCTGTGCATTTTATGTCTTATTACCTAAATTAAATTATCTACCTATCGGTAGAGAGTTTTGGGTGTATAATGTTTCTTGTCAAGCCATTTCTAGTCATAGATAATTGGCTTAAGCAATTAAGGGCAAGTTTTATGACGAAAAAACAAGAGCTTCTACAAATAGCACAAAACAAGGTGCGAGAAGGTGGTTATAACAACTTTAGCTTTAGAGAATTAGCTAAAGATGTTGGGATTAAAAGTGCCAGTGTGCATTATCATTTCCCGACGAAAGCGGATTTAGGTGCAGAGCTTGCCAAACAATATACTGATGACTTTATTAGTGCTTTAGGAGAGCCTAACGTACATCTAGCTGCAGGAAAAAATCCTGTTAGCATTTATATTGAGCAATTTAGACGTGCATTATATCAAGATAAAAAAATGTGTTTATGTGGCTTATTAGGTGCAGAGTCTGATGTTTTACCTGAGCTTGTTCGCGCTGAAATTAAACGTTTTTTTAATAAGAACTTGGCATGGCTTGAACAAGCCTATTTACCGATAAATACTGATGATGCCTTAGCAGCTAAGCAGCAAGCAATTAAAACTATATCGCTGCTTGAAGGCGCAATGATGATCAGTATTGCTATTGAAGATAATAGCGTATTTGAAAATGCGGCTGAGCAGTTACTGGTAAGTTAATCATGCTAGAGTCAGTAAAATGAAGATACAAAGAAAGCCTACTAGTTGTAGGCTTTTTGCTTTTAAGTTCTTCTGATGAACGCTTCCTTACTGACTCACTTCATCAAGTAAATAAATCAGAGATTGATAGTCAATACCACTATTTTTCGACAAGCCAATTTCACAGGTTCTACTATTACTATAGCCTTGTGTTGTTGGGTCGAATATTTGTGCTTTCAGTGGCGAAAGGGCACTTTCATTTAGCGCTGGCATAGTAAAACCTTTGTCACCGGCGAAACCACAACATTCTATTCCTATTGGTTCGATAACTTCAGTAGCACAAATTTGAGCAATTTTACGTAAGCTGTCAGCAATACCCGCTTTTCTTGAGCTACAGGTAATATGTAAGGCAACAGGCGTTGATTTTGGCACTATGGTTAAATGCTCAACGACAAACTGCGCGCAAAAATCGGTTAGTTCATAAATTTTCAGCTGCGTCCCTAATTCTTTAATCCTTAAATTACACGGGCTAGTATCAAACACGATTGGAATTTCACCGTTATTACTTAGCGCAGTTAATTGCGTGATCAGCTCGTTACCTTTGTCTTTGGCAATATCAGCTGCACCTTTGCTGTGAAACGGTAGGCCACAGCAAAGCTGATTAACACTGCCTGGGTAAATAACGTCAAAGCCTGCTTTTTCTAACACAGCGGCTGAAACTTCGGTTAAACTTCTTTGCTCTTTATTACTGGCGTTTGGCCCCATAGTGCGGCTGGCACAACTGGCAAAATAAATAACTGGCTTACCTGTAGGCGTTATGGTTTCAATGCTTGTTGACTGTGATCTCTTAACCGCTTTACGTGCTTTAGTTGGCCATTTTGCATGCCAAAGGGGCAGGCGTTTACCACTGATGTTATGTAAACCGACACCAATTTTATCGACGGTTTCATCTCCTAAAGCCGTAGTCACCAAGCCATTAATTTTAAATGCAGCGGCTGCTGAGGCACTAACACCAGCAAAGTGATTTTCCGACCACTTTGCAATAAGCTTACCTGCGCTACCTAAGTTTTCACTGCGTAACTGTCGAATTAAATCACCGGTGTTAATACCAACAGGGCAACGTTGAGCACACATGCCGGTAGCAGCACAGCTATCAATACCTAAGTGTTGGTAGTTTTTGTTGAGTTCTTTTAATTCGCTTTGTTCTGAGTCAGATAAGCTTTTTGCTTGTTCAAGTTGCTGAATACGTCGCCATAAGGCGATGCGTTGCCTTGGCGTTAAGCTAAATTCTTTTGAAGGACAAACCGGCTCGCAAAAACCACATTCGATGCATTTATCGATAATAGGGTCAGCATGCGGCATTAATTTTAAATGCTTGATGTGGGCATTTTTATCGTCGTTTAAAATTACCCCAGGGTTTAAGGTATTATTTGGGTCAATAATGCTTTTGAGGCTTTTCATCACTTGATAGGCTTGCTGTCCCCACTCCAACTCAACGAAAGGTGCCATATTTCGGCCTGTGCCGTGTTCTGCTTTTAACGAGCCTTTAAATTCTACCGCGACTAAATTTGCCACTTCATGCATGAATTGGTCATAGCGTTGAATTTCTTTTTCATCATCGAATGCTTGGGTAAATACAAAGTGCAGGTTACCCGCCAATGCATGACCAAATATAATGGCTTCGTGATAATGAAATTCATCAAATAGTTTGTGTAACCTAACAATACCTTCGGCCAGTTTATCAATGGGAAATGAAACATCTTCAATAATAACGGTAGTACCTGTTTCTCGAACGGCACCCACGGCTGGAAATGTCGCTTTTCGAATATCCCAAAGTTGTGAACACAAGGTAGTGTCGGTGGTAAAGTCAATTGCCTCAACAGGTTGAAATGACGCAATCAACTGTTCAATTTCGGCGATGTTTTGAGTAAGTTCTGTTGCTGACTCAGCGCGTGTTTCAATTAGCAGTGCTGTGGTTTCGTCTGGCAAGTCGCAGAAGCGATCAGGAAGTCCTGCTTTACCTTTTACCGAATTTATTGCTCGTTGATCCATTAATTCAACAGCTTCAACAGGGCTTGTGCTTAATGCTGTTACTAATTTGCAGGCTTGTGCTGCACTAGAAAAAGAATACAACGCACTGGCTTTATGCTGATAATCCGGCACGGTATGGTAGGTAATATTGGCAATAAAACCTAATGTGCCTTCAGAGCCGATCATTAAGTGCAATAAAACATCGATAGGATCTTCGAAATCTATTAAGGCATTAATGGCATAGCCTGTAGTATTTTTTAATCGGTATTTATGCTCGATAAGTGAACGTAGCGCTTCATCAGATTTAACTGCTTTTGCTAGATCGCTTAGTTCACTAAGTAAACTGGCATGTGAGATACGAAAATTCGTAATGCTGTCAGCATTACTGCTGTCTAAAACTGTACCATCAGCTAATATCACCGTCATATCAGCTAAGCTGTAATAACTATTTTTGCTAACACCACAACACATACCTGAAGCATTGTTTGCGGCTATTCCGCCAATGCGACAAGTATTAATTGAGGCCGGATCAGGCCCTAATTTACGTTGATAAGGTAACAAGTGATGATTTGCATCAGCACCAATAATTCCTGGCTGCAAACGAATTTTTAACCCTTCGTCTTCAATATCAAAACCATTCCAATCAGTTGATAACATCACTAACACGGAGTCAGTAATTGCTTGCCCAGATAAGCTTGTACCGGCGGCACGAAAGGTTATCGGCACGTTGCAGTTATCCGCTAAACTAATTACCGCTTGCATTTGTGATTGGCTTGCTACCGTTAACACCAATTGTGGTATTAATTGATAGAAACTCGCATCAGTACCAAATGCACGTCGTCGGGTAATGTCATTAATGATCTGCTTAGGTGATAAAATCTCGCTAAGCTTTGTTAAAAATTGTTCATTTACAGCCATAACTATCTTCTATTACCTGCGGTTAACCCAATAACGGGTCTGTAATATTCATAACATACACGGCGATCATGGCGAGAACGCCACTAACTAGTACATAGTATGCTGTAGGAATAATGGTTTTTCTTAAGGTTGCCCCTTCTTGCCCTAACAAGCCTACCGTTGCTGATGCGGCAACGACGTTATGTATGGCAATCATGTTACCTGCTGCGGCACCTACGGCTTGCGTTGCTACCATCAAGGCTGATGAAATGCCTAACGTGTTAGCAGCTTCAAACTGAAACTGGCTGAACATCATATTCGATACGGTATTTGAACCAGCAATAAATGCACCTAGGGCGCCAATTAATGGGCTTATTAACGGAAATGCTGAGCCAAATACATTGGCAAATAAGTCGGCACTGGCTACTGGCATACTCGGTAAGTCTGACAAATTAACCCCAGAATTAATAAAAATACGCACCATAGGAATAGTAAACATCAGTACAAAACCTGCGCCGATAACGGTTTTGAATGAGTCTTTACTCGCAACGGCTAAGGCACTAAATCTTTCTTTACCGCGACAATGCATAAATGCGGCAAAAATAGCGGAAATTACCAGTAACCCTCCCGGTAAATACAGCGGACTAAAGCCAGAGCTAATGCCTGTTTCGCCAATAATATTTGACCATTTGAATCCTGCGCCAACCAGTAAGGCTTTGAATTCAGGGAATACGCGTGAACAGACTAATAAAATTGACACTAGTACGTATGGCATCCAAGCTGAAAATGTTGATATTTTATTTTTTGGTGCTGTTTCTTTTTCTACTTTCAGTGTACCTAACCAGCTTTTAGGCCATAGGTTTGGTGCTTGAAATTCCCACGTGGTTTTAGGCATAAATAAGCCTTTTTTAGACGCGGTAACAACAATGATCATACTTACCATGCCGCCAAGTAATGCAGGGAATTCTGGTCCTAAAAATATACCGGTAAATGCATAAGGAATGGTAAAAGCTAAGCCTGCGAAAATGGCAAATGGCAAAATTTCTAAACCTTCACGCCAGCTACGATTTGCACCAAAGAAGCGAGTTAGCATCATTGCCATTAATACCGGCATAAATGTACCCACAATGGCGTGAATAATGGCAACTTCGTTGGTGATTAACTGTAGAAAAATATCCCAATTACTGCCACGTGTTAATAATTCTGCGCCAATTGCTTCACTGTTTAAGCCATTTTTAACACCAATAACAATAGGTGTACCAATCGCGCCAAATGAAACTGGCGTACTTTGAATCATCATACCCATTAATACGGCGGCCAAGGCTGGAAAACCGATAGCAACCAGCAGCGGCGCAGCAATAGCTGCAGGCGTACCAAAGCCAGAAGCCCCTTCAATAAAAGTACCGAAACACCAGGCAATAATGATGGCTTGAATTCGTCTGTCAGGTGAAATTTGTGTAAAGCCTTCTCTGATCACTTGTATAGCGCCAGTTTGCTTTAAAGTGTTTAGTAGGAATATAGCGCCGAAAATAATCCACAGTACAGATAATGTCACCATTAACCCTTGAATTATTGATGCTGATACTCGTCCTAATGACATTTCCCAAACAAACAATGCAAGTACAACTGTAACTGCCAATGTTACTGGCATTGCGCGTTTAGCAGGCCACTGCAAACCCAGTAGTAATATTGCTGATATCGCTATTGGCAATAACGCCAATAGCCCTAATAGCCATTCGTTCATGTTTACCTCCAATTCGGTAATATTATTTTCTTATTTGTTATTTACTCTGTCTTTCCCCATTGATGGCAAAACCACTATTTTTGTCGTTAATGCCATCACATAACAATGTACATTTTTTTATACTTTGGATATATTGTGATAAATGAATTAGTTTTTTTCTTTTTTTGACATAATCAAAAGGTAAATAACGTGGCGGCAAAAGCAGATGATTTGATTTTATTTGTGCTAGTAGTCGAGGCTGGCTCCTTTACCAAGGTGGCTGAGCAGTTGAATTTAACCAATTCCGTGGTCAGTAAACGTATTGCTCGTCTAGAGAAAGAACTAAACACCCAATTACTTTATCGCACCACACGTAAGCTGAGTTTAACCGATGCTGGCACCACGTTTTACGGTAAAGCACGCTTGGCCAAGCTTGCCGTTCAAGAAGCTGAAGATGCTATTACCGGATACGGTGAAGATATTCGTGGCACCATTAAATTAACCATGCCCGTGGTATCAGCACGTTTAGTGCTGAGTAGCGCCCTTGCTAATTTTTGTCACGATTATCCCAATGTTAATGTTGAGCTGACCATCAAGAATAAGTTTGTAGATATTATTGAACAAGGCTATGACCTTGCGATACGAACGGCACACTTGGAAGACTCATCACTTATTGCTCGGCGGTTAATCGATTCTGATTGGGTGGTTTGCGCAAGTCCTGAATATTTGAAAAATAATGGTACGCCAGAAACTCCACAAGCCCTTACTGAGCATAGTTGTTTGATTTATCGCTATGAAGGTACGGGGTCGGAGCAATGGGTTTTCAAAGATGATAACAATGATTACGTTGTGCAAGTAAAAGGGCGCTTTCGTTCTAATAATCTTGATTCATTGAGAAAAGCAGCATTGGCACATTTTGGTATTGCCTATTTACCTAAAGCGCTTGTGCATGAGGATTTAATGGCCAATAACTTAGTGTCACTGCTAACAGAGCAATCAGGTAAAGACCTGGGTATTTATGCGGTTTATCCGCGTACGCGCCAGCCCGATAAAAAAATAAAATTACTTATCGATTACTTCCGTGATGCCTTTCAGAAAAAGCAGGACTATTTTAATGGTTAAGCTGAGAGAATTTTCAAAAATTCTAAATATAGAATAAGGGTTCGACAGATAAAGCCTATTAAGTCAGGCAATATCCATCGAAGGTTGGGGTGCGTTCTACAATTTAAAAGCTGTATTTGGCCGAAAACTGTAAGTAGTTAGAGTTGATACTTTCGATACCTTTATCTTTAATAGCATAGTTACCCAGTTCAACACCTGTGGTTAAATGAGAAGTGATGTTTGTCATTAAATTAATGCCCCAGTGAGCACGTTTTCGTTCAAGTTTGTCAGTTTCTGCTGCGCCATAAAATAATGTTGAACGTAAATCTTCTGTCCAAAAATGACGATAAGCAACAGTATATGCCGTGGTTGATTCAACGGCTGTTTCTTCAGTGTTTTGATCAATCACCACGATATCAGGCGTCATACCCGCAGCGACATAACGACCTGGCTCACCAAAGGTTGCTTGAAAGCGAAAATCATCTTTACCTACAGTTTTAATTCTACCGGCGATATTGGCTGATACCGAAAATTCGTCAAGACCACCTTGGTCTATTTGTCTAAATAAAGTTCCAACAGACAATGTACCCCAGTCGGCTTTATGATTGTAACGGGCAACAAAGTCAGGAATTGATTCGTCTTTATCTGCTTGTGGGCCTGTTACACCAACGGCACTTGATGGTGCGCCAATATCACCATCACCATTGGTTTCAGGGTTCTCGATAGCAAACTGCCAAGCGCCATGGGTGTAGCGAACTTGCGTTTGTCGAATAAACACTTCACCTACATGTGGCCCACCAAAATCTAGCGCTTCAGGTAAGGCATGTAATGGCATAAAGGTTGTCCAGTTTTGACCAACCATCCAGTTTTTATAGTTTATGTAGAAATGGCGTAAACGCGGATTTGAAGAGTTACTCACTACTTCATTACCGCCACCGCCATACATATCAAATTCAACAAAACCAGTAACATCACCGTGTTGTACCTTAAAATTCAAGCGAGATTCTTTCACGTTAAAACCAGTGTGTGAGGTATCAAGCGCATTGCCTGATGGAAAATTTGCTACCCAATAGTCTTGATAGGCAATGTCACCTTGTACATGTCGAACATCTACCTTTGCATAACCACCCAGTGTTACCTTTGTTTCTTCACCGTTGATGGTGCTAGACATAAGTTCAACACCTGCTTGCGCATTTAAACTTGCCGTCATTGCTGTTACTAATAATAATTTTTTATAGTTTTTATCTGTCATATCTTTCCCCTTATTTGCTTTTTAAAAAGCGGATTGCCAATGTAAAGGGAATTTTTAGTGGGATAAATCGAGCTAATGGATAATGACTTTTTCCAAAAATGCCATAAAGAAGTGGTCTATTGTGCTAAGTGCTGTATTCATATGTTGGTTTGAAACTTGATTAAATAATGTGCTGCTATACAATTCGTATCATAATTTGGTACTTATTGAGTGTTTTTAGCATGGATCTTCTTGATGATATTTTTAACACCTTAAATTTAAAAGGTGCTTTATATTTTCGCACTAACTTCACTGCACCGTGGGGGACAACAGTGCCAGAATATGAAAATGCCGCGCGTTTTCACTTAGTCATTCAAGGTCGATGTTATGTACAAGTGGCGAAACAAACCACAATTGAACTTAATGCCGGTGATTTAATATTAATTCCACGGGGTGTTTCTCATATTCTTTCTCATTCTGCGTGCGACTCAGCACCTCCTTTAGAGCAAGTGTTAACTGATGTTGGCTATACTGGTGATGGTGTATTAACCGTAGGAGATGGCGACCTAAACTCGACGACACAAATGGTTTGTGGACACTTTTCTTTTCGATCGCAAGCGGAACATCCAATTTTGGAAGCGTTACCTGAATACTTAGTTACGTCTACTGCAATGCGAGCACAATATCCACTACTAGATGAAATACTTAGAATGATCACGCGGCGAGTTTATGATGAACAATTAGGGGCAGCCGCATCCGTCACACGGCTCTCCGAAATTGTATTTATTGAATTAATTCGTTCTTGTATTGGCCAACAGTCTGAATTAACCAATATATTGGAAGCATTTCATGACCCACAAATTAGCCAATCACTTAGCCTTATTCATGCTGATCATGCTCAGCCTTGGACGGTAGAAAGTTTGGCGTCAAAGGTCGCAATGTCAAGAAGTCGCTTTGCCAATCGCTTTAGCGCGTTAATGGGCACGGGGCCAATGGCATATTTGTCAAACTGGCGCTTACAAAAGGCGTTGGCATTGCTCGATACTTCGCAACTTAGCGTACAGCAAATTGCTGACAAAAGTGGTTATCAATCGCCTTCTGCATTCGCTCGTGCTTTTTCAGGAAAATTTGGCGCATCGCCTAGCGATTACCGTCGGCAAACGTTATAAAAAACTGATTGCTATACATATCGTATCGTAATGTATGCAGATAGTGCGTACTTTATGTTCTTATATTGATAAGTCGTATTGAATTTTCCATTATTGATTTCGAAACAAATAATCAATCAATAGGAAATAATCATGACTAAATTAACGTATAAGAAAGCCAGTATTGCTGTCGCTGTGTTACTAATATCTAGCTCATTTACCAATGCCGTTCATGCAGCCGATGAGCATAATGTTGTACCTGGATTGACGGCAGTAGGTAAGCCACTGGGTTTACACGGCATTGATCCTGTAGCCTTTATAAATATAGGAAATCGAATTTCCGGCTCTGCCAGCTTTACTGAAACTTATGACAACGTTGCGTACTATTTTTCCAGTGAAGATAACAAAAATACTTTTAAGAAAAACCCAAGTAAATATGTTCCGCAAAATGGTGGTTTCTGTACCTTTGGTGTATCAGTAGGCAAAAAGTTTGATGGCAACCCTAAGTTCGCTGCGGTTAAAAACGGTAAGCTTTATGTGTTCTTAAATGAAGATATCTTCAAGTTATTTCAAAAAGATCAAGATGGCACTATTGTGAAAGCATCACAGCAATGGCAAAAAATTGAGCATGCTGCGGCATTAAGTTTATAGCCAAGTATTTTGGCGTTTATTAAATGCAATAAACGCTAAATCTTTCATTTTTTATTCTTATCTTGGAGCGAATTATTATGCAAACAGCATATTATTACCTAGCACTTAGCGGCATGTTAACAGTATTACTATGGACGCCTTATATTCTTTCTCGCATGGTAACTTGGGGCTTGCCCGGTTTTTTAAATAGTTACCCTAAGGAAATACCTGAACCGCCTGCATGGGCAAAACGTGCGCAGCGCGTACATTTAAATATGGTCGAAACCATGCCAGCCTTTATTGCGGTTGTTTTAGGAGCAGGGTATTTAGTAGCAGATACGGCAGGCGACATAATAGGACAATGGGCGGCAATATTTTTCGTTGCTCGAGTAGTTCATGCAGTCGTCTTTAGCTTAGCTATTCCTTATTTACGAACACCGACTTATTTGGTTTCTTGGGCGGCAATTTTAGTGATTGGCGCACAGGTCTTTATTTAGTTAGCATTTGGCTAGTTGTAAGGGGAGGTGGCAAACAACTAGCCACAATATCGACAGCATAATATTGGATATATGCACAAAACTATAAACTCACTGATATTGTATTAATATTTTGTTAATTTTTAACACTATGATTAATGACTTAATTTTGTATACTTAAGCTAACTCACACAATAATGCCACTTCTCTCCATTAGACGGAGCTTTTAGCGTGGTGTTCTCGGTTAGAATGCAAGGAAGGTCATTGGAAGAATTTTTAGCACAATTAAGGCAGCGACAAGTATTTAAAGTTGCAACAATTTATGCTGTTTCTGCGTGGCCGTTAATTCAAATTGCTGATTTGGCAGTACCTGCGTTAGGCCTGCCTGATAGTGTGATGACCTTATTGCTAAAAATATTCATTGTTGGTTTTCCAGTAAGTCTAATTTTTGCTTGGCTGTTTAACTTTACAAACAAAGGCATAGTGCGTGCAGAAGAAGGCAATAACGGTGAAGGCATAAGCACTAACAACGTTAATTTAAGAACTACCCTTACTGTTGCTGGTAGTTTGGTACTAGCGCTAGCGGTTACCTTATTAAGCCAATTATTCTTCTCAACTCCGCAAGTTCTTACTGAGCCACTTGCCCAACCCTCAAATAAATTATCACGACAAAGCAATATTGAAAGTTTGCCTAAAAGTGACAAAGAATCTATCGCTATATTACCCTTTGTCGCCCTTAGTTCAGATCCTGAAGATGAGTACTTTGCCGATGGCATGGTTGAAGAGTTATTAAATCTATTAGCAAAGAACTCAGAGTTGCAGGTAGCCGCTAGAACATCTTCTTTCGCCTATAAAAATGTTACTAAAAAAACCATTCCAGAAATAGGTCGTGAACTCGGTGTTGATACCATTTTAGAGGGTAGTATTCGAAAAAATGATACTAACAATAAAATACGAGTGACGGCGCAGCTGATAAAAGTAGCGACAGGAGAACATATTTGGTCTGAAACTTATGACCGAGAATATCGTGATGTTTTTCAAATTCAAGATGAAATTGCTAACGCCGTGGTTGATAAACTTAAAGTAACCTTGTTAGGAAAAGCTAACAATGATGCTCATGATAAAGGCACCAACAGTATTGATGCCATGGTTGCCTACGGAAAAGGACAGAAAGAACTTTCTCATCGTACGGCGGCTTCACTTACCAAAGCATTATCACATTTTCAGACTGCAGTAGCTGCTGATGATGAATATGCAAGAGCTTATATCGGTGTAGCCAATGCAAATATTCTTTTGGCTTTGTATGGCACTTTACCGAAAGAAGAAGCCAACAAGAATGCGCAAGCGGCAATTGATAAGGCGTTTAGTCTTGATGCGAAACTGGCAGATGCACATGCTTCACAGGGATTATTATTTAGTTCAACCAGCCGGGATAAAGCTGAAGCGTCTTTTAAACAAGCAATAGATTTAAATCCCAATTATGCCATGACGTATATGTGGTATGGCTCATTTGTCCAGAATAATGGCGATATTGCTGGAGCTCATAAACTATTTGAACAAGCCTTCGAGCTTGATCCTCAGTCACCTGTTGCCGCGTATAATGTTGCTTGGTGCTATTACCAAGAAGGTAACGAAGGCAAAGCTATGACATTGTTTTCACAAATTATCGCCAATGACCCTTATTATCCGGGCGCTTATAATCTAGCAGGTGACATTTTAAGAACACGTGGTCGACTTGATGAATCACTTGAAATGTACGAACGCGCGTTGCAAGTTGATGCTGGTAACAAAGGAGCAATTAAAGGTTTGTTGTGGGCAAACATGGATATGAATAACCAGGCTGATACTGAGCAATGGCTTGGATATTTGAGTAGTCATGCCGACTTGTTTTCACCATCGGACGTAATATTTTTACAAGCACGTTTTGCCGCGAGTAAGGGCGAAACCGAGTCAGCGCTAGCACTTTTAGAACAAGTGAACTTTGATGAATCTCACGCTGATATGAGCCTTTATATTGCTGGCGAAATAGCTTTTTATCGGCAAGATTACCCTCAAGCGATTGCGGCTTACGAGCAGTTACAAATTAATAGCCAAATGAAGAGCAATTATTTTTACCACCTTATTGATGGTCAGGCCGCACTGCACTTATCTTATGCTTATCAACAATTAGAGCAAACAGCGAAAGCTAATGAGCTCATCTCAGGCTTTGAGCAATACTTACTTCAATTGATAAATAGCAGTAGTAACAAACCCGAAATTTTTTACAATATGACGTTAATCAAAGCACTACAGCGTGATGATGGAGAAGCATATAGCTTTTTCCAAAGCGCCATAGATGCTGGCTGGGTACAAGCATGGAAAGTCGGGGTTGAGCCAATTTTAGCTGATTTAGGCAAAACTCAACGTTTTAGCCAAATGTTAGGTGGCGTTAGTGCTCGTCTTGAAAATATGAAGTCACGTGTCAAAGAGCAAGGGAGTTTTTTGCTGGTTGAGAATTAAACCGCATCACAATACTCAATTACATATTTTAGATTTACTCCCTGCGCTGTATTTACGAGTGTTACGGCTTTTAGTGTCAGTGCAGAAGCCTGCATCAATCATCTTATAACTCATTGTTTTTATGCCAAAAAGATATTTCTTATCTCACTTTGTTCTTTACTGTTGTACATATGTTTTATTTCTTTAATTATCTTTAGTTTTAACAAAAACTTAACAAAAGTGTCATCTCTACAGTTTGCAAAATTACTACCCAACTAGCGCTTTATGTCTTGAAGATAACTTGACTGGATATATTGTATACAATATAAATTGATTGTGTTTAAAAAATGTACGTTGAATTTTTCTTAATTTTTAATTGGTTATAACACATCACTTGACCATTAAGTTGAATTCATCAGTGCAATAAATCTAATAAATAATTAAAACGCACAATTAATTTGAAGGGAAGTAAAATGAAATTAACAAGCCTATTCTTAGCAATATCGGCAACCTTGGTGGTTGATAATGCCCTAGCAATTAGCACAAATAATGATCATGTCGTACATGACCATAAACCCACTATTGTAAGCGACGTTGAAGTCGACATTCGTAATAGAGATGTGTTAGCTCGTGATCAAAATGTAGAGTTAACAACCTTAAAACAAGCGGCTGAAAAAAGTTTATCCTTTAGCCCTAGCATGAGTTTAGCGGCGGCAAGTGCTTGTGTTAGCACAGCTGACTTGGCAGCGGTATCAGGAATTGCTCGCGCAAACTTAATGAAATCTGAGACAGAATACCAGTGTTATGAAAATAATATTTGGTCTACTCAAACTGCAAATATGCAGGCGCTGTTTAATGAAAATGCCATGATTGATATTGCCAATGAAGCAACCATACTGGCAACAGCATATGATGGCACCACAGCAAATAATTTACGTTATTTTTTGACTTATTTACGTGCAGGTAGATGGACACAAGAGCAGGCGGCCAACACCGCTATTATTGGTAACTATAGTTCGGCAGTTAATACCGCTATTGTTAATTTTTTGAATGTTTTGGCTGCTAACGCAAACTACTATAGCAATGATGAAAGCCATGCCTTTTTAGCGAAGGAAGCGATGATATTGATGTATACGACGGATGCCGCTGATCGTTATCGCTATTTGCCACAAGTGATTGGTTTGTTAGATCGCTATCAAAAAGAATGGGGGGCAAATGCTCAAAATTGGTTTACTAAGTCATTAATCTATATCTATCGTGCAAAAGACGATGCTGCCTTTATCAACGGCGTACAAGCTGACCAAAGTCTTATTAATGCGATGGATCAGTTCTTAAAAAATAATATTTCGATGATAGGTCACGCGCAGGAGGCACAATTTAATGATGTAGCCTCAGAATTTGGCCGTATGCTTAAATATAGCGGCCAAACACTTACGCAAGCTCAAGGTGATATTAGAGACTTTTTAGCCCGTACTGATATGACAGGTACAGCGTCAAAATCTTGGTTTAAAGTAATCAACCAAGTTAATTATTATGAGCCTAACAATTGTAACTTTTATAGCACATGTAATTATAAAACTGAGCTAGAAGCGACAATTCTACCTATTACACATTCATGCAGTGCTTCATTAAGAATTCGAGCGCAAGAACTTACTAACGCACAGCTTAATAAGGTTTGTGATGAGCTTGCCGTGCGAGAAAGTTATTTTCATGAAAAATTAAATACCAACAATACGCCTGTTGCTGATGACAACAACACAACGTTAGAGTTAGTTATTTATAATAATACTGACCAATATAAACGTTTTTCTTATAACATTTTTGGTAATAGTGTTGATAACGGTGGTCAATACTTAGAAGGTGATCCTGCTGTTGTTGGTAATATTCCACGATTTTTTGCTCACGAAGCTGCTTGGTTACTCCCTGAGTTTAAGGTGTGGAATCTTAATCATGAGTACGTTCATTACTTAGATGGCCGTTTTAATACTTACGGTGATTTTAGAGACTTTAACGCTCACGACTCTGTTTGGTGGGGCGAAGGAATCGCTGAGTACATTGCGAAGAAAAACTTTGATGATGATGCGATTGTTGAAGCACGCAAAAATACTTATAAATTAAGTGAGCTTTTTCGTACCAATTATAATGACCATGATTCAACACGTATTTATAATTGGGGCTACTTAGCGGTGCGCTTTATGTTTGAAGAGCAAGCAGGTTATGTTGATAACATATTGTCAGAACTTCGTGTTGGAGATTTTGCGAGTTACAACACTATTTTAAATAACATAGGTACTAATTTAGACGCTCAATTTGCGATTTGGTTACAAACGGTAGAAAGTACAGAAGATACTGTTGTTGTGCCTGGTGATAATGTTTTAACAAACGGTCAAATAGTAACGATTAAATCTGATGGTACAGAAACGCCAACTTATAGTTTTGACATTCCAGCGAATGCAAGTGACTTGGTTATTCAATCATCAGGTGGAACTGGGGATGTTGATCTTTATGTTAAAGCTGGCAGTGAAGCTACAGTAAATAACTGGGATTACCGACCTTATAAGGGCGGTAACAACGAAACCGTTAATGTTGCTGCGCCGCAACAAGGCAAGTGGTACGTGATGGGCAACCCTTACGGTAATCGTGTTTTTGAAAACGTTAGTTTAACCGCTAGTTGGACAGTAGATACTGGCACCGGAGGAGGTGGTAGCGGTGATACTAACGCCTGTGATACTCAATCTGCAATAACGCGTGGTAACTTAGAAGATAACCAAGCAGTGTGCCTTGGAAGCCAAACGGTTTACATGGCAATTTATGTTGCAAGTGGCCAAAGTTTATTAACTATTTCTACTCAAGGTGGTAATGGTGACGCCAGTATTTATCAATCAGCTGCTGGCTGGCCTAGTAGCAGTAATTATCAAAATAGTGCGTTAACTAATGGCACAAGTGAAGAAAATTTAATTATTAATAATCCTCTTTCAGGTTGGCACTATTTGATGGTGACAGGGCAGCAAACAGGAACTCAGTTAGTTGCTGACTATCAGTAACGCTTTGTTAAAGTGAGTACGGTAATGTTGTAATATCTACCCATTACTTTCACTAATATTTCTATAAAGCCCAATTTCTTTTGGGCTTTTTTATTTCTCTAGTTCACGAATTATCAACATTGCCACCGCCTTTAAACAGATTAAAACTACGCAATAGTAAAGGTGTAATACTTAGCACCCCAGTAAGAATTGCCATGAGCGACTCAACAGCCTCACTCGCTGAATATGCTAATACCCCAACGGCGACTAGCACTATTGTGAATAGTGGGATTCTTACGTATTGCCAATTACTTTCCATTGCTTCTCCTAACCAAGTTGCAACCACGCTGTCATTTTCGGCTGAAAGAATAAAGTGCTTAAAGCTGTTATTGACCAAGTGCCAACCATTATCTTGATAGATATAGCCTCTGCGGATTAAGTGCTCTAGTGGCTCTAAATTTAAAGGGTTAGGTGAATAACCACTGGCAAGTTGAATTAATAATAACCGTTCGGCTTTGGTACAAAGCTCCCAACGATAGCGATAGCTAGCACCGGAGTTAGCACTAAAAAATTCGATTACTTGTTCAGAACTCCAATGTTGATTGATTGAGTCAATGAGCAAGCTATTTGCTTTATCGTGAGGAATTTCATTATTCTTTTGATCGAAAAATTTACCCCCTATTTGTTTTAGGTCTGTTAGTTTCGTTGCTATGTGGTAATCAACAAAGTCTTGTTGTAATTGTTGGCATTCAGGCCATGAAATGGCTTCATGTTTTAAGGTTTCTTCACTCGTGCAATTTGGTTTTTGCGCTGTTCTAGCCGCTGGTGTCCAATCATAATATTTAACAAATCGTTTCATTAATCTAGACCAACGAATGGTTTCATGACTAGTTGCATAGCCTTTTTCAGTAAGGTCGCTGGGGTAAGCTACTTGCTTTGTTAACCGGTAAAGGGGAGTGATATCGGCAAGTAGAATAATGTTAATATTGCCAAGTTCGACAATATATTCAATCACGTCAAGTGCTCTAAGTCGTTGTTGAGGATCTAGGGCGATCATTTCTAGTTTTTTAATGATAATTGTTTGACCTAAACTCTTGCTATTCACTTTTAATAGGCTTTCAACTTGTTGCTCAATACTTTGAAATGTATTGGTTATCTCACTCACGGCAATTGCTTTTTCAGTGGTCAAATATAGCTGCTTGGCGTCGATAAAATACGGATTATTTTCATCTGAAGATAAGTGCTGAAATAACTGCTGTGTTGGTCTGATTATTTGTATAAAACGTCCTTGATGATTTGATTGATCTTCAATCGCTAAATGTTTAAAAAATAGTTTTAATTTATTGTTAGCTTTTTGCTTACTATTATCATCTAGACGAAAGTTTATTGGTACATTTGTGCCTATCAACCGCTGACTTAGCCAGCCTGTGATCAACCAAAATAATAATGCAAGACTAAGTAACACCGACACAAGTGACCAATGGAAATTGTCCCATAAAGCATTAAGCAGAATTCGATTATGTTTGCTGGTAAATTGTACTGACCATTCAAATTTAGCTTCTTCAAGCGAACTTAAAAACCATGTTTCTTGTGCAAAAGGAAAATTGAGCGGGATAATGTGCCAAATTAAGTCAAAAATGTTGTTGTTATTAATATTACTCTTTTTATTGACGGCAATTAATTTACCAAACCAAAACTCTGTTCCAGCTAAATTTTTGCTATCACAAGTAATAGCAGAGCTGGAATTTTCTGGCGTTTCAGTGACACCAAGATAGCAAGAAAGTTGATCAGAATTTAGCGAGAAGGGACTGTCTTTGTCTATCATTAAGTCATAGTAGTTTTGATGTTTCTCACGTGCCTGTTGTTGGCTTTTATTTAAATGCACAGCATGTACAACCGCGTGTTTTTCCAAGTAATAACCGGCAGACGACATGCACAATAATACGGCGGGTGTGGCGAAACAATATATGAGCAATGCCAATACGTAAAAGTTGTAGCTTTTGCAGCCGTGGTTAGTATCAGCATTAGTTGATTGGTCAATATTACTAGCTTTTAATGGCGAAGAAACGAGCTGTTGTTGTAAGGCCCAAATGGTCAGTAAACTAAAAGCGAGCATGACAAAGAAAACCACCAATGAGTGTAGTTCTGGAAAAAACTTCTCCAGTAAAATATAACAAGTAATTTGCAATATACTGGCAAGTGTTAACGCGATAGCAAGCACCTGATAATTTTCCTGCGTTTTTTTATTAAACCAAAAAATACGCTCTACAAACTGTTTCGACGTGAAAATAGCGATGAGTATATAAGTGATTAGCGATAATATTAAAAAGCAGGCAATGGCTGTAAATACAGTTAGCATATTTAACGTGCGTAGTTGTGATTTGTCGTAAAACACCGCTAATGTCCATGGAATGTTTTTAGCTAACCTGCCCACTCTAAAATGATGGGTTTTTCCCCGATATGAACTGGTAAATGAGTTTTCTTCATTGGTTAATTTCGCATTAGATACTAACTTCAAAAGCTTAGGGTTATTATCGGTTTCTACGTAGATATTTTCGATTAAGCTCCGCTCATCATTGCTATGATAAAGCACTTCTCCATCGGCATTATTAAACACTAAAAAACCAAAATGTTTGGGAAGTAATGGCGCGAAAAAGCTTTGCATACGGGTACCAAAGCTCATAATCCCTTGCTCATTATTTGTTATGTTGTCGAAAAAAGGGGTTGACATCTGAGTGGTTTTTCGACTGTCACGAACATTGAAAATTCGTTGTATAAATAGCTGGTTTTGGCAGGTCTCTTTTTTAGTTTTTACTTGAGCTGTTTTATTGTTTGGAAATACCGGCCAGGCATCACAGCGAATGGCTTTATTGAAGTAATCTCTAGCGTTTAGGTCGATCTCTTTTTTGCGGTAAAGTTGCTTAGTCGACCAAAGTGCACTGTCGTTTAAAAGCCCGTTAGTGCCTAAGGTAAATAAGTTTTCCAAAAAGTACTGAGTGCCCGTTTCACTTAGCCACCTATCATTAAAAAGAGCATTGCTGTTCTTTGGTTGCACATGTTCAACATCGTTTATAGTTTGTTCGGTTAATGCTCTTTGTTCGTAGCTTGAGTTTTGTTTTGCATTAATTGATGTGATTTGCCCAATGTTGTTCTTTGCATATTTAGTTAAAGCGATAATTTCATGCTTAAAGTTATGTTTTATTTCTTGATGAATGGTTCTACTTTGGTTATCAATTTTCTTTTTAAGGTGGTTGTAAAATGTATGGTCAAATACCGCAATGGCTAATATACCCGCTAATGCCCCTAAGCCAATAAAAGCCCAATGACGGTCTGCCAATGAAAATGATTGTTGTACTGAAATTAAGCGAATTTTAAGTAACGGTGCTATAGCCATCAGCATTAGCAAACATAAAATACTGATCATAACTGCGGTATTTGAGATTGTAAGCTTTTTACTTACCAGTGCTGATTTTGTTATAAAACCAAGAATATAAAGAGTTTTTATCTGTTGGTTATTATCGGCATCGAAAAAGTTTGTTTGATAAGGCGAAGCAAATACTCGGTATTCTTGCCCAGAGATATTAACGTCAATATATCCTGAGTACCCTGGCAATGCTTCTCGCTGACTGATGTTACTAGTTTCTATTTGTTCATTTGTTTGGGTTGAATCATTTTTGGTTGCCTGTTCCTCAAATCTGGTTTTTATCTGTTGATCTGAGGTTTGAAAAAACTCATTTTCAGCATTTTGCTGGCGGGCGAGTTTTTTCAGAATTTGTGTGGTTAAGTCAAAATTCAAACCGTGCTGAAATGAACCTAGAATACTGTTCTCTTTTCTAACCAGACGTTTTCCTTTTTTATCCACGAGAAGAATTAATGGGAAGCGAGCAATGTTTGTTCCTAATAAGTCTACTAGCGGCACTGTGGTTAACGAACGTTGATTCGGCTTCTTACCTTTTTCTTTATCTTTATTCTTTTTTTGATACCAATACGCCACCAATCTATTTTTTTCATTGGGGGAAGAAAAAAGGTTAAATTGATTCTCTCTTAGGTTATAAGCATAGGTAAAATCATCAAGAATGGTGGTTTTTATGTCAGCATTCTTTAAGTATGTTGATGACTGTAATAGTTTTTGAAGTGTTTGAGGCTTAGTAAGTACCCATACGTCGTTAAATTTATTGTCACAGTTAACGTTGGTCGATGTTGAGTAGTCTTCTATGCAATCAACCAACTGTTTAAAAGCCGATTGCAGGTTATTGTAAAAAACATGGAAGTCTTTGGCGTCGTCAATAATATTTTTATCGCGGGGAAATAACTCGTTTTCATATACTCGAAGTTGCTCTATTAACCGCAGATTCTTCTGCACAATATAGGCTTGCTTAGTTAACACGTTTGAGCGTAAGTTATTTAGCTTTTTAGTTATTTCTTTATCAAGGTTACTAAGTGCTGTGTCATTAGCTTTGATTATTTCAGACTTAGTTTGCAGTGCTGTTTCGCGCTTGGTTATTATCGTTTCTATCTCTTGGTTTAGTTGTTTTATCTTAGTTGTTGATATTATTAGTTTTTCTCTTGTGGTAGGTGCTTTTAACTGCGCGATAAAGTGCTGTAGAATTTCATTTTTGAGCGCATTAATCTTTCTACTGTGCTGTACTTGCTGTTGTAATACTTTGATGTCGTTATTATTGACATTTACCGTGTTGAGCTGAACATTGCTAATCGCTTTTTTAGTTGATGGTGCACGCGACGGTCGCGTTTGTTGTTGATGATTGTAGTCTGAAAGTGACTCTATAAGTCGCTCACAAATTAGTGGTGACGGCCAAATCAAGGTATTGCTGCAAGAAAACTTTTCTTTGAGTTCAGGTTCATTACTAAGCTGGTAGGCGCCTTTTTTTAATAATCTACTAATGCTATTAATGCTATTACGTTCATTAGCTATACCACTAAGCAAGTTGTTTGCCTCAGTAACTACGTTTTCCAGCTTGGCCAATATCGTTTCTTTGAGGTTGGCTATCTCCACGTCTTGATAAGGCTCTAGTGTAAGGTAATTGTCAATTAGGTTTTCAAACCACTGACAAAACGTACTGCCTAAATCACACTGCTCGCCAATGTCGTCTAAGTCTTGTTCATCAAAGGTATTTATTAAGCCAATGAATAGGTCAATATAGTCTTCATATTGTCGCTCTAGTTCTCTGCTTGCGCGTTGTTTTTGTAAGAGTTGCTTTGTTTTTTCTTGAATAGAGCTTTCAATATTTGTGATCTTTTTTACGTAACTATCTTCAACTTCAATTTGTTCAATTGTTTTGTTTATTTGGCGACTAGAACGCTCTTTTTCTAACGTCGCTATTTTTTGGCGGGTATTGCTAATCTCGTTTTCAGCGGGAGTTGTATCAGCGTCGAATATGAATAACTCTTGTTCTATCAGCTGTGTTTTTTCTTTGACTTGATGAAGTTTTTTATTGATTAAAACGGCAACCGAATCTTCTTCTGCAACGGTTGCTAGTTGTTTTAAACCTTTTCCTAAAGCGTTGGTTACTTCATTTAACTCTCTGAAATGAAGTTGGTTTTGGTAGGACTCATTTTCATTTATTTGAATATAGTAGAAAAAACCACTGGCAGTTAATGCGAGTAGCACACTAATAATAACGACAATAAGGCCAGTAAAGCGTTTAGAAAGTAATGCCATGGAACACATCCTTGTCCTAAAATTTACAAGGCTAAAGGTAGACCACCCAGGCAATTAATTCCAATACACATAAGGTAAGCGGTGGTATGAGCAATACGTATTAAGCCCATTGCTATGTTTAGTTAGACAATATTTAAGGTAATCATTTGATTACTTTTAACATACTTTTCAAAACCATATGTTTATAACCATAATTTTGTAAACTCCCATAGCCAGTATGAATTGGTTGATAACTGGTTTTGTTTGAAAATTGTACTATTCTCTATGGGTATAAAATTACATGGAGGTTGCAGTACATGGACGATAAGCAATCACATAACCCGCTGGAATCACCCTCATCTGAGGAATTATTAAAGCGCTTGGCAATAGAGCGTTTAGCAAGTAATTCACCTTGGCATACACGCTTTTTTAATACGCCCGTTACAGCACAATTCTTTACTATGTTCTTGCTGCTTGGCTTCACTATGCTTTATTTATCGATTAGTTATAGCGGTAATAAAGGTACATGTCCTGAGGAATGTCAGGACGAAAAATCAGTTTTTCAACAAAGTATTGTTGTGGATGAACAAACCTTAACAATTGAAATGCTTGAATATGAGCTGAATAAGGTTATTACACCTGAAGAAATCACTAAAACTAGAGCGGTGTTAGATAAAAAATTCTCTGCGGTTAAAAAGTCACTATTACAAGGGCGTTTAGTCGCAGCTAAGGTGAGCGAGCAAGTTTTATCGCAACGTCTTGGTAAGCAGTATTTACCTGAAATAGCAGGAGCAATGAGTTTAATTGCTAAAAACCCCGACCTTGAAACTGTGCAGCAATTATATCCTGCAGGCTCAATTTTTCGCCTACTTAATGAAGCTATTACTGACAATAACGCGCCCCAGTTAACTCAAAAAGCCTTTTTACAAGGGCAGACCGGTGCTGAAGCATTTCAAGAAATGTATGCGTTAGTGAAACTACAACATGAACGCGAGCAACAATATATTACTAAAGTAGAAGAATATATTGCCTCAATGAATGCATATATGTCGTTTGAATGGCTAAGTCGCTTACCTTGGGTAGTTCAGCTAATATTTTGGACTTGGTTTGGCGTGTTAATTAATAATATTGTTTGGTTAATTCGCTTAAGCAAAAATCGCAAAGAAGAGACTGACTTAACGTACACATCTACTGTGTACATCATGCTTTTCCCTCGCTTGATGATTGCGCCTTTTATTAGCATTATATTTTTAGCGATGATCTCATCTGGTATGGCAAGTTTTGATATTAGCAATTTAAATAACTTACCAGCGTTTTTAGTGGCGGCATTTTTTCTAGGTTTTATGTCTGAATCAATCACGTTAAGAATACGCCAATTTTTCAATAAATTACTCGACTCTATTGAAACGAACAAGCAACCCAAACTCGCCTTAGCTGACATTGAACCAACACCTAGCTTCAAACCGATAGCCAATACTTCATTGGTTAGCCTTGAAACTAATATGCGTGCTTTGGTTAATAATGACATGAACGTTACCAACATACGTAACCAAGTCATTAAAAAATCTCGCTTAGATAGTAAGGAATAGCAGTGAAAAAGGAACTGTGGAGAGTAAGAACATGAATAAAAACACACTATATTTAACAGTGTTATTGATATTGGTTTTTTCATTAAGTGGCTGTGTGGCAAATAAAGAAATGGCACAAGTTATTGATCATTTACATGAATCAAACACGCAAGCTCTAGTTATTATTAAACACCTGCATATTAAAGATGAGGGCATGACAGCTTTAGTGCTAGACCGTAATAAGCAACTTGAGAAATTAGCGCTCGCGCAAGTTAAACAGCAATATAACTTGAGTCTTGCGAGTTTAAGGTTAGCGGTCATTGATGTTAATGCTGAAATAAATAAGGCATTTGAAAGTACTAAGAAGGCATGTCTTAACGCTGTAGTGAATGAGTCAAAAAATCTAAGTTCATTGGTCAGCGAAGCAGAACAACAAGCCGCGGCGTTGCATGCTGAAAGCCTGAAATTTTCTGACGACAAGGTACTTGAATTGCAGGCTGCTAAAGCCGCCGCTGATTATTTTGGCAGACTAAACTCATTCAATACTATTGCAGGAGAAGCAAAAGAAAACTGCAATAAAAAGCTCAAATTGGAAAAAGCTAAAGCAGGTAAAAGAATTGACGCCTTTTTAGCCAACGAAACGGCTCAGTTGACACAAGTTCAGACTCGTAAAATCCAAGAAGTATCTGCGATCAAGTTCATTGAAATTACGAGTAACAGTGAACTCTTTGAAGCTTTGATAGCTTGGAACCGTGAAAATGAAATTGCTTATAATAATGCCTCTATGCATATGCAAACTAATAATATTCTTTCTCCTGAAGGCGTTTTAACAACTGCGATGAAAAGTGTGGGCAAAGGAGTTATTGCAGGTGTATTAGGTAAAAACGTTGAGTCACCTAGTGCGACAGATGTTTTAAATTCAGGTAAGGCGTTAGTTGAAATTTTTACTACGACGAGTAAAGCGGAATTTTCCAGTAAGTTACTCGAAGCAAAGCAAGGCCTAGAAACGATTAAAGGAAATATAAGTAATAATTTGGAAGCTATTGTTCAAAGCACTGCATTAACAGTATTAAGAAAAAAAACGGAAAAGTAATAGAAACATAAAGATTAGTTTGGAGAACCGCGATGAAAGCAAATGAAGAACTATTCAATGCCTATGTTAGTGAAGAATTTAGGAAGTCGGCAGATGAAACAAAACAAGCATTGGATAACAAAATTAATAGTTATATTACTGAATTTCGAAGCCACCTCGACAGCTTAGTGCAGGAGGTAGAGAAAGTAGATTACAGTGCTCAGTTCCAACAAGAGGCTGATGTTGTGATTAAACAAGCAGACGCTGCCGCCAAGCAGGTTGAAAGTATTGCCGACATTATTGCGGAATTGGAGAAAAAAGCCCCTGCATTAGCCGAACAAGTGAATAAATTAAAACAAGCCAATGGTGCTTTAAAAACGGAACTTGATGGCATACATGATAAAGCCAATGCTTTTGGCAGTAACGTTGGTAAGTTTGTTGCCTCAGGAGTTAAGCAAGTAGTTACAGGTGGTTTGCCTATTTTTTGATTGTACCATTTTATTCCGCTCATTTTTGGGTAAACCTTTGAAGGGAAATTATTATGCGTCCAGAATATATTGTTGTTCATACCGCTGCTTTTAATGGTAATAATTGTGATAGAGATATGATTGACCGATGGCACAAAGATAGAAATTGGTCAGGCATTGGTTATCATTTTGTTATATTAAATGACAAACATCGCAGTAAGAGCGATGGTACAGTTGAACTTGGTAGAGCAAGCAATAAAGCAGGTGCTCATGCGCTAGGTTTAAATAGCCGATCACTAGGTGTTTGTTGTATCGGGCATGGCGATATCAATGACTTTACACCAGCGCAATATGAAAGCTTGTATCAGCTAGTTAAACAATTAATGTTGGAGTTTTCTATTCCCGTTAACAAAGTCATCGGGCACAGGGAGTTAAACTTACTCGCTGATAACGAGGTAATATCTTCTCGTTATCGCACCAGTAAATCTTGTCCAGGTCATAAAATAGATATGGACTTTATTCGTGAGCAACTTTCTAGTGCAGCTATAAATACTGAAGTTGAAAGCTCAGAAGTATCAGCTGAATCTCGTTTAGCGATGACCAATGCCATTGCCGTGTTGCAACAGCATCGAACACAATTTCCTAATGCTCAAGATGAACTTGATGAATTTATTCATCACCCTGAAATTATTGCTATAACGCAGTGATTAGATTCAAAGCTAATTCATTGCTGACTGCATCGCTTTTACGGCCTCAATTGGTTGCTCAGCTTCAGTTATTGCCGTAACCACTGCCACTGCACTAACACCAGTATTCCATACTTTTGATACTCGCTGCTGGTTGATACCACCAATAGCAACAACGGGAATATTATCAGCCAACGCTAACAAATGATGCAGGTTGTTCAGCCCTTGAATTTGTCCGGTCATATCCTTAGTTTTAGTGGGAAATATTGCTCCTACAGCAAGATAAGATGGCTGCAATTGTTGAGCTAAAAGAAACTCATAGCAGCCATGCGTACTAATACCTAGTCGTAAGCCCGCACTTGAAATAGCGGCTAAGTCGGCTAGTTCTAAATCTTCTTGCCCGATATGCACGCCGTATGCGCCATGTTTAATTGCTAGCTGCCAATAGTCATTAATAAAAAGTCGGCATGAGTACTTTCTTGCTAAAACTACAGCCTTTTTTATGATGGCATCAAGCTCTTCATTACTTTTATTTTTAATGCGTAATTGTATAATTTTAATGCTTAATGGCAGTAAGCGCTCTAACCATTCAATTGAGTCGATCACTGGATATAAACCAAGTTGCTCATGTTTTGTTAAATTTAATGCCCTAAAGGCTGGTAAATGCTGATACTTATCGTTGAATAAGCCTGTTACTTTAGGAAAAAAACTTACATCCGTTGGCCAAACGCTTTGCTCGAAAGCACCATAATAATGCTGAACTGTTGGCTCGTTTTTTTCAGTGGAAGTTCGATATGCTTGCTGTTGTTGGGAGAAGGTTAAACCTTGATTGATATAGGCTTTAGTTAAGGTGAAAGCGTCTCTCAGCAAATAATCGTGAGCGAGAAAACAGGCGAGGGCGCTGGCAAAACTGCAGCCGCCGCCATGACTATAACTAGTCGCGACATAAGAAGACTGTAGTTGGTAGCTTTGCAAGTCACTACTGCCTGATTGTTGTACGCAAGTATCAATGCAGTGCTTCCTTACACTGACATTGTTGATATTACTAATGTCATCTTGATGACCACCTTTAACGATCACGGTATTACAGCCCAAGCTTATTAATTTTTTACCAATCGTGATGCTGTTATTTTCGGAGCAATTATCCGTAAGTTTGCTGAGTTGCTTAGACTCTATAAAATTGGGGGTAATAACGTTTATCAACGGCATTAGTGGCAGCAATGCATCGGCATGAATAGTAGATAAACTGCCGCCAACACTAGCTTGTCCAACAGGATCATAAACTACGATCAAACCTTTTATTTGCTGTTTCAGCGCTGATAGCAAACTAACTAGCCAACTGATTTGGGCATTATTGGCAATTAAGCCGATTTTTATCACACGTGGTGGTTTATCAAAACGTAGCGCTTTTGCTTGCTCGGCTAATATTTCTACCTCGATAGGGTTTATCGATAAAAGCTGACTTGAGTTTTGTACGGTATTGGCGGTAATTAAATGGCAAACTTCAACATCAAGGCTATGGCCTGTTTTTATATCTGCTGCGATTCCAGCACCTCCAGAACAGTCAGCACCAGAAATTGTCCATAGAATAGGTTTAAGTTTTTTAGCTGTTATTTTCGTTTCAGGCTTTATCATTAGCTATGCTCAGGCTGGTGCCAAAATGGTGTGTCTAAGGTTGGTGTGCTCGGGTGAGCGGTTTGACGTTCAGGCATAGTACCTGCGATATAAGCGCTTTCTCCTGCTGAAATAGCGCTAGCAAATGCTTTTGCCATTAACACAGGGTTGTCAGCTAGGGCAACAGCGCTGTTAAGTAAAACACCATCAAAGCCCATTTCCATAGCAATACAAGCATCTGATGGTTTACCAATCCCAGCATCCAAAATTAATGTGACGTCGGGTAATCGCGCTCGAATACAGGCTAAGTTATAAGGATTCATCAGCCCTTTTCCTGTGCCAATAGGAGATGCCCAAGGCATAATGACCTGACAGCCAAGTGCATATAAACGTTGACAAATAACTAAGTCATCAGTGCAATAAGGCAGTACTTTAAAGCCATCGGCGAGCAATTGTTCGGTGGCAATAAGTAACTCTACAGGGTCAGGTTGCAAGTTATAGTCATCACCAATCACTTCAAGTTTTATCCAATCGGTTTGAAATAACTCTCGGCTCATTTTTGCTAAGGTTATGGCTTCTTTCGCCGTTTTACAGCCAGCAGTATTAGGGAGTAGAAAACCTTGGCTTTGCTTAACGGTATCTTGAATATAACGCCAAATTTTTTCCCCTGATTGTTCTAACGGCTTTTGTCGTTTTAGTGACAATGTGACTACTTGTGAGCCACTAGCGAGTATGGCTTGCTTCATTACTTCTGGTGATGGATACAGCGCTGAACCGATCAACAATCGGCTGCTAAGTTGCTGACCATAAATAGTTAAAGACATGCGTTAGCCTCCAACAATAGGAAATAGAATATCAATACTGTCGTTACTTTTAAGCACCGTATTAGCGTAATCATCTTTACCAACAAAATCGCCATTAAGCGCTAAAGCAAAGCTTTGTTGTAACTGGTTTTCAGGTAACACTTTTATGAGTGCGGCTTGGATACTGGTTGGTACTGAACAATCAGCTAACTCAACAGCGTCGCCATTAATGTAAATTTTCATTTTTATCTCGCTAATCTTATTTTGTTAGTTTTATCTAAGCTCGCTATGGCTTTTTCACTGATAGGCAGCAAATGTGAGTATTGGTAACTTGCTGACGCTTTATTTTGTTGAAGCATTAAATTATCAACATGCTCTAGCACTTGCGACAGCACAACAGGCGCAATTAAAAAGCCATGGCGATATAAACCATTGACTTGTATTAAGCCGTTTTGGCAAAGTATTTTTGCTTGATTATCACTAAAAGCTGGGCGAAGTTGACTAACATGTTGACGAATATTTGCTTCAGCAAAGCCTGGGTGAATACTATATGCGGCGCTGAGTAACTCCATTGCTGAGCGCACTGTCATTGGCGCGGTATCATCACTTTCAATTTCTGTTGCACCTACGACAAAGTGACCTTTACCTTTTGGCGCAATGTAAAGTTGATAACGGGGGTGCATCAGTCTGACCGGTCTTGAAATATTCACATCAGGGGCAAAAAGTTGGAAAAGCTCGCCCCTAACGGCACGTAAATCATCAAGTTCAGCATGTTTTTCACTGCCTGTATTTGATGATGTTTTAGCACCAACACCTCTACAATCAATTATTAAATCAAATGATTGATTAACTTTCTGATTGTTTTCGCTCTGAAAAGTAACCTTACTTTTCTTTGCTGTTGTGCTTGGCATTATTTCAATCACTTCAGTTTGACACTGCCAATCAACACCTTCGTCAAGTAATTGCTTTTGCAAAGCGACTAGTAATTTTCTATTACCAATTTGACCTTCTTCTGGCAAATATAGAGCTTGTGAAAATCGCCGTGCGAGCTCAGGCTCTAGTGCTGATAATTGCTGACGATTTAATTGTTGCTGCTGATGTTGAGAGTAATTATTGGCTAAGAAGCGTTTTAAACGATGATAGTCGCCAATATCTTGTTCATGACTAACCACTAACGAGCCCGTTTGTTGGTAAAAGTTGTAGCCTGATAACGACTTAAGCAGAGTTGGCCAAAGTGACAATGAAGCAAAGCCCATGGCAACAATGTTGGCCGGACTGTGCATTGCCTCACCTAATGGCGTTAACAAACCTGCTGCTGCATAAGCGGCACTTGCTTGGCCGTTTTTATGATCTTTGTCGAACAGAGTCACCTGATAGCCTTGTCGATTTAACGACAAAGCTATCAAGCGGCCCAGTAAGCCCGCGCCAATAATTGCGATTGTAGGCATTGTGATATTTCCCCGCCGCTATTCGGCTAAGGTTTTTTCGGCACTTTGTTCTTTACTGTGCTCAGTACCGAGCGCAACATTTTGGTAAATTTCACTACCGCTGGCCTTAAACTCGGCTGACTTTTCAGCCATTCCTTGGGCAGAAATGGCGATGGTTTCATCGAGTAGTTTTATTTCGATAATTTGCTCGTTGTTTGCTTGATTCTCCAAACCTGCAGCATAGTCCCGCACTTCTTGAGATATTTTCATTGAACAAAACTTAGGACCACACATTGAACAAAAATGGGCAACTTTACCGGACTCTTGTGGTAGTGTTTCATCATGATAAGCTCGTGCGCGCTCAGGGTCTAAACCGATGTTGAATTGATCGTGCCAACGAAACTCGAAGCGTGCTTTTGACATAGCATTATCACGAATTTGCGCGCCCGGATGGCCTTTAGCTAAATCACCAGCATGGGCTGCAATTTTGTAGGTCATTAAGCCTTCTTTAACATCTTCTTTGTTTGGTAAACCTAAATGCTCTTTCGGTGTTACATAACAAAGCATGGCACAGCCATACCAACCAATATTTGCCGCGCCTATACCAGAGGTAATATGATCATAACCTGGGGCAATATCAGTGGTTAGTGGTCCTAAAGTATAAAATGGCGCTTCACCACAATGCATTAATTGCTCAGTCATGTTTTTTTGAATCATGTGCAATGGCACGTGGCCTGGGCCTTCGATAATGGTTTGTACATCATGTTGCCAAGCAATTTGCGTGAGTTCTCCTAAGGTTCTTAGCTCGGAAAATTGTGCTTCGTCGTTCGCATCGGCAACAGATCCTGGGCGTAAGCCGTCACCTAAGGAAAATGAAACGTCGTAAGCTTTTAGAATTTCGCAAATGTCTTCAAAGTGAGTGTAAAGAAAGTTTTCTTTGTGGTGTGCTAAACACCATTTCGCCATAATTGAACCACCACGAGAAACAATTCCTGTGACGCGTTTGGCGGTCATAGGTACATAGCGCAGTAGTACACCGGCGTGAATGGTAAAGTAATCAACCCCTTGCTCTGCTTGCTCAATTAAGGTGTCGCGAAAAATTTCCCAGGTAAGATCCTCGGCAATGCCGTTTACTTTTTCTAATGCTTGATAGATAGGAACGGTGCCAATAGGTACAGGGGAATTTCTGATGATCCATTCACGCGTTTCATGAATATAGCGACCGGTGGAAAGATCCATTACCGTATCTGCGCCCCATTTAGTCGACCATACTAATTTTTCTACTTCTTCTTCAATAGTTGAGGTTACCGCTGAATTACCAATGTTAGCATTCACTTTGATCAAAAAATTACGCCCGATGATCATAGGCTCACTTTCTGGGTGGTTAATATTTGCAGGAATAATAGCGCGGCCGCGAGCAACTTCGCTACGGACAAATTCTGCGGTAATTTGCTCGGGGATACTGGCACCAAATGATTGTCCTTGGTGCTGTTGCAGCAGTATTTCATCTTGCACTTCTTGACGTTTCAAATTCTCGCGTATGGCAATGTATTCCATTTCAGGCGTGATAATACCTTGGCGAGCATAATGCATTTGCGTCACATTTTTTCCTGCTTTTGCTTTGCGCACTTTTGGCAAGTGTTCAAAACGAATGTGATCAAGCCCTTCATCTGCTAAGCGTTGTTGGCTATAGCTAGAACTTTTTCCTGATAAGAATTCGACATCGCCGCGTGCTTCAATCCAGTTGTCACGCAAGCGTGGAATACCTTTATGGACATCAATTTCAATGCTGTCATCAGTATAAAAGCCGGAAGTGTCATAAACGCATAACGGCTGATTTTTTTCATAAACAGCACTGTCTTTTTGGCCACTGACTAAGGTATCAGAAAGTGATATCTCGCGCATGCCAACACGAATATCGTGGATTTCGCCCTGAACATAAACTTTTTTGGAATTTGGAAATGATTGGTCAGCAACATTTTTTAAAAACTCTGCTGCTTGATCGCGACGCTCGCGTCTAGAAATTGAACTCATGGTCTCTCACCTGTTTTTATTAAATAAAAGTTAGGCGGAGCTATATTGGGGTAGTAACGAGGAGCAGTATCTAAGGTAACGCATATAATTGCTTTGAAAACTGCTCACTTGTTCCCTTCGCAGATGTTAATCTAATCAGGTTCTACGGATCCCGCTTTCGCGATCTCAGCCCTATGGCACTCCGACAAGTCAAAACGTTTAATTTTTTTTAAACGTGGCTAGATTCTAGCGTGAAGGTTTGATGATAAGCAACAGTTAAATATATTCTTTATTGAGAACACTTTGATTAAAAAGTTTTTCTTTTCTAAGTAAGCTTTATTGCCACTTTTGCATTTTTCGATAAATAGTTGATGGATTAACTTCAAGTAATGCAGCTGCCTTAGTAATGTTGCCATCACATTTTGCAATAGCGTGCTCAATGGCATTCTTTTCAACTAATTCAAGAGGGATAATTTCGTCGCTGTTTGTGGCTGAGAATTGCGTTGCCTCAGCTGGCTGAAATGAAGGTTGAGCGAGAGTATTGATTGCAGGTTCGTTGATTTTTAACTGTTCGGCAAGTAGCGGCTGTATCATTGTTAAGGTTATTTCTTTGCCTGTATTCATAATACAAACGCTATGAACGGTATTTTCTAGTTGCCTTACATTTCCAGGCCAAGGATAAGCAATGATAAAGTCGCGTGCATCCTTGCTAAAGTCAGCAAAGTTTTTCTGTTGTTGTTTATTGTATTTAGCTAAAAAGTGTCGGGCAATAATGTAAGAATCTTGCTCTCGCTCTCTTAATGGTGGCAAGTTTAATGGAATGACGTTGAGGCGATAAAATAAATCTTCCCTAAACTCTCCGTTGTTAACGGCATCGCTTAATTTAACTGAAGATGCCGCAATAATTTGAGCATCAAATTTCATTAATTTGTTATCACCCAAAGCGGTAAATTCACGTTCTTGAATAACTCGCAGTAACTTAGCTTGTAGCGACATAGGTAAAGTTGTTATTTCATCAAGAAATATAGTGCCGCCGTTGCTTTGGGCAAATAGACCTTTTTGGTCACTTACAGCGCCGGTAAAGGCGCCTTTCTTGTGGCCATACAATTGTGATTCGATTAATGTTTCAGAAAAGTTGGCACAATTAACCGCAATAAATTTTCCTTCCCGTTTACAACCAGATTCATGACAAGCCTTGGCAACAAGCTCTTTACCTGTACCTGTTTCACCATGAATATAAATAGGAACATTTGCACCTGCCGCTATTGATATTTGATCAATCAGTTGCTTGATTTTAGTGCTTTCGCCGATAATTTTTTGGCTAAGTTGGTTTTTAGCTGGTGAAGCGTCTTTGCTGGTAATGCTGTCTTGTACCAGCATAACTAGCTCGGAGTTTTTCCAAGGTTTGGAAATAAACTTTTCGATAATTGCTTGGTTAAAGCCGGCAGAAACGGAGTCAAAGTCTTCATAGGCGCTGAGCATGATACGTTTAGTGTCAGGCCAAAGTTGCTTAACTTCAGTTAATAATTTGTCACCGGTGATATCTGGCATTCGTTGATCAGAAATGATTAATACGGGTTGGTTTTCCTGCATGAATTCAAGTGCTAATCGTGGTGAAGTAAATGGCTCAATACGCACGTCTACTCGCATTAAAGTGCGTTTTAATGCGGCTAAAATTTCACGCTCATCGTCAACAATAACAACTAAAGGGCGAGTATCAGTAATTTCCATTATTTAGCAACTCCATCTTTATTTTTTGTCGTACTTTCTTCACTAGGGCAATGCAATATATAGGCGATAATTACATTCTTTGTATGTTCTTGGTGTTTGGCTAAGTTATCAATGTGGTTTTGCGAAAGTATGGTTTTTTCATTGAGTAATTTGTGCTGCTCATGATTTAAAATATCTTGTGCCAACATCATCCCTGGTTGCAGTTCACCGACACTTTTCGCTATTTCTAACTGCTCTGTTGCTAATGGTGTTGTTAACATGGCAACAAACTGGCTAAAAATTTTACGGTCAAATAAGCTGCCTAAACTTTTTTTCATTACTATGATGGCTTCTTGTGGAGTAATGCATTGTTTAGTCATTTTACCAGAGACCAATAAATCAAATTGAATAACCACCGCTAAAATTCGAGAGCTTATCGGGATATTGTCGTTGCTCAGATGTTGTGGAATACCTGAACCATCGAAATGTTCATATATATGACGAACAACCTTTGCACAAGGTGCTAATGATTTCACGGTACTTATTACATCGGCGCTAACTTGTGGAAACTTCATCCATGTTAGTTTTTCTTGTGCAGTCATTTCATACCAAGGTAAGGTTATGAGATAAGGAGGTAGGCTATTAATGCCAATACGATAGAATAATCCGGCTAAATAAACATGAACTCGTTGAGCTTCAGTTAACGCCATTCTATTTGCCAAAATTTTGCTATGTTGAGCTATTCGATAGGTATGGCCCGAGGTATCTTGTGTTTGCATGGCAACTAAATTAGCACTTAGTTGTAATAATTCATTATTAAATGTTGAAAGGTTTTGCTGCTGTTCGACAATGCTCTCGTGGCTTTCTTGAATAATGCGACTGGCTTTTTTTATAGAGTCTTGATTCGTTGATAACCGTTGATTATCTATTTTAAGACTTTTAATAACAGCGAGTTTTTTGTTTTCAACTTTAAGCTCATTGATTAATGCTGCTAATGTTTTTTTTAACTCAGCACTGTCCCAAGGCTTATTCAAGTAAGCAGAAATTTTTCCTTCATTGATCGCTTGTTTTGCAAGGTCAGTGTCAGCGTAACCTGTTAAAACAATACGTTTGCTTCGACTATTCATTTTTACGATATGACTGAGGAATTCAGCACCATTTATTTCAGGCATTTTCATATCAGAAATGACAATTTGTGTCGGATTATCTTGAAAAAAATCTATCGCTGTTTGAGCATCAGTAAAGGTGTGCACTTGATAATCGTTGCGCAATTCTCGTTGCAATGCATTCAGTATTTCTTGTTCATCATCTAGCAGTAAAACTGACGGTAACATTTCTTATTCCTAAAAAAATATAGTTAAAGATGAATTAGTTGCATAAACTCATGCTAGCATTATAGTTAGCCCTAAGTGAAGTTTTAAGGAGTATTGAATTATGAAAGGAGCAATTTTTACTGGCTTTGCTGAATATGTCGAAAAAGAATTTGGCTTAACAGCTTGGTTGAAAACACTTGATAGTTGTGAGCTTGAGTCTAATGGAGAATACTTATCAACTGAGCTTTATGAAGACATAGAATTTAAAGTTTTAGCTGATACATTGGGTAATATAGTTGGTGTTGATAGAGAATATTTGTTTAGAGGCTTTGGTGAATTCTTTTTTCCAGTCTTGATGTCGCTAGGTTTACCCCATGTAAAAGAAATAGATAACCTTTTTGATTTTATGCGTGCGGTCGATAGTGTTATTCATATAGAAGTACAAAAAAGTGATCCCTTAGCTTATACGCCAACATTGCTATACGATCAGCCGCAGGATAATGTTCTTATTATTCGCTATATGTCGCATCGCCAAATGTGTCATTTCGCAGAAGGTTTAATTCTTGGGGCTGCGACGCACTTTAAACAACATGCGAACATTCATCAAACTAAGTGTTTATGTAAAGGAGATGAGCATTGCCTGATTCGTGTCGAGATTTAAATGTAGTGTTGGAAGAAAAAGTTGCACTGCTAGAAAAAGCGTTGATACGTGAACGCAATGCTAAAAAAAAACTAGAAGCCAAACTAGATGAAAAAGCAGCCGTTGCGCTTTATGACAATAAAGAGTTTTTTGATTCATATGAAAAAGCAACGAACCGACAAGTTCAGCTGCAGTTTTTGGCAGGCTTAACTCAAGAGTTGCTGCTTGATAAAAATATTGATGAGTCTTTCTATCACTTTGCTAGCAATGTTGCGAAGTTAGTAGATGCCTGCCCTGTGGTTATTATGCGCATTAATCATGATGGTAATAACTCTATTTGGTCACTAGCATCGCCTAATAACCCATGGCAGACAATGCCTTGGCAAGCCGACTATGAACAACTAATCAGTCCGATGTTAACTAAAATGGAGTCACGTTGGCACCGTGCTGAGCATCAAGAAGTGGCTTGCCGTAAGGTATATTCAACGCTATTTCGCAATGATATGTTGCTATACCTTCTGGTAAAAGTAACGGAAACAGAGCTACGTTTAATTTTACTCGATATTAGTCATTTTTGTTATAGCGACGACTTTAAACACACTTTAGATATTGCCGCAAACCAATTTGGCTCGGCTATAAAGCGACGCATGACTAAAGTTGAGCTTGCTTATAATATTCGTGATTTACGCAATACGGTAACCGAACTTAAAGCAACTCAACAACAATTGGTTCATAGTGAAAAAATGAGTTCACTAGGGCAATTGGCAGCAGGGGTCGCTCATGAAATTAATAATCCCATTGGCTATATCACCAGTAATTTAGACGTTTTAAAAGACTATATCGATATTTATGAGCAGGCATTATCACAAATCCCTCAGCAATTAGTTGAACAGGTTAGTAATTCGCGAGAATTATCATTCGCCCGTGAGGATATTGGTGAACTGCTTAGCTCTTGTATTACTGGCGTTGATCGTGTCACTGAAATTGTTGCAAGTTTGAAAACCTTTTCAAGAAAAGAACAAGATGAATTTTCATCTTTAGCAATAAATGATGTTATTGAAAGTGCACTAAAAATTGTTTGGAATAAACTTAAGTATGACCATGAAATAGTTCAAGAACTATCGTTAAACTTACCTGAAATTCAAGGCAATTATGGGCAATTACAACAAGTGTTTGTTAACCTATTTGTTAATGCTGCTCAAGCGATGAACGAAAGTGGTGAGCTAAGAATTGAAAGTAATTTGCTTGATAATTTTATCGAAGTAAAAGTTCATGATACAGGTTGTGGAATGGATGCAGCTGTTATTCGACATTTATTTGAACCTTTTTATACCACAAAGGATGTAAGTGAAGGTACCGGCTTAGGCTTGTCAGTTTCGTACGCTATTGTTGAAAAGCATAATGCGAAAATAAGCGTAAACTCTGAACCTAACCAAGGTTGCACGTTTACGCTTACATTTCCTATTGTCTATTCTTGAGGTAAAAGAACCACGCTTTATAACTGAGCGATAATATTTTTCGGGTTATAAATATGAAAAATATCATAACGACTTGTAGTTAAGTTATATTGTTGGGGTGTTCTAAAGGAAATAGAAACCTCAATATCACTACCATTAAAATCAGATTTTCTATCACAATAAAGCATCGCACTAATCGGAAATAAGCCTTTATTTAATTCCAATGAACCTGTTAATACTTGCTCGGATTCAAATCGCGTCATCAAATGAATTTTTTTGTCGATAACGCGTTTGTTATTCATGTCAATACGGGCATAACATGAGCTGATTTTCGACATTGAATCTGACTCTGAATTCTTTGCTTGGTTTTTAACGTAGAATTCAACACCAACTTGTAAGCGTCCTTTTGTACGATTCGGAAACAAGCCATTAAGGCGATACATGCTTTTACTTGGTTGAGCAATGCCGTAGCTTTTATGGCTAGACAATGAAAACCGAGTTTCATTCATTACGAATGAACCAACATCATTACTAAACGCCGCTTGTTCAATGCTTGTAGGTAATGGGTATACTCGGGTGATCCAACCTGGAAACAGGTCTGCTTTACTCACCGCTTGAGCTAGTACCTCGTTACTACCAACATGATATGGGTTTAAGGTACGCAATATTGATAATTCATCCTCAGCTTGTGTTAATAAAATATTCTTGTTGTTTAAGCTTTCACTTAGTGAAGATGCTTTCTTCCACTGTATTGCAGCCATACCGCCTAAAATAATAGTAAATATAATTAACAACGCCGCTTTAATTAAAGAGCTTGCAAATGAAGTGGAACGACTACTGTGTCTCTCTCTTCTATAGTTAGCACTCATATTCTTTTCCTCACAGTTCAATAGACCCTAGAATCTTTGCAATTGCTTTGCCATTTATAAAGTCGTTTAAAATCAGTGTTTTAGTTTTTGTTGGAGGCTAGCCAATTGAAACTGCTTTGCAAATTGCAATAGATTTAACTGCAGTTTGCGAATGATTAGTTAAAGGTTTTTTAACTACTTGATATTAAAGATAAAAAAAATAGGCAGGAAAACTGCAATAACATTGATTGAGAATAATTCGACGAGCAAGATTCAAGTATTATGAGGAGAAATCTATGCGAATAAATTCCTTTAAGGTAGCTTTAGCTGCTTTGTTGCTAAGCACGAGTAGTGCTGCATATAGTGTCACGCAAGTAGACATTGAATTGCAGTTGTTACTTGATATATCGGGCAGTATTGATAGCTCCGAATATGACTTACAACTACTAGGTTATCAAGCGGCTTTTGAGAGTGATAATGTGCAAAATGCCATTATTAATGGTAGTGAAGGGCAAATTGCCGTGCAATTAATTATGTGGTCAGGGCCTAATCAGCAAAGCGTAATGATCGATTGGACCTTAGTTGATAGTGCAGCTAGCGCAGATACATTTGCGGCAGATATTGCTGCAATTGCTCGACCATTTTCTGGGTGGACAGCAATTGGCGAAGCCATAGAATACGCCTACCCGTTGTTTGAAGATAATGGTTTTGAGGGGTTTGACCAAATCATGGATATCTCTGGTGACGGTACAAATAATTCAGGTGTTGCACCAGGAATCGCCTCAGATAATGCTATTGCCGATGGCGTTGATACCATTAATGGTATTGTGATAACGACAAACCAAAATGTTGTTGACCAGTATTTAGATGAAGTGGTCAATGGTGAAACTCCTTTTCTACTAGCGCCGGGTAATTTTGACGACTTTCAAACATCAATCGAAAATAAAATTGTCGCAGAAATTTCAGGTACAAGCCCCACCGGTGCTGTTACTGTACCGGAGCCAGGTACTTTAGGTTTGTTTGCTATTCCAGCTGCATTTATGTGCTTTAGAAAGCGTACCATTAAGGAGAAAAAATCATGAAACTATTTACTGCAATTATATTGAGCCTTGTTTTATTTTCTAGTATTGCTAGTGCAACACCTAATAGTCAGTTTATTTTTGATTTTGGTGTAATTCGACATAATGATGTTGGTGAGCCTGTAGCATTTGAAAAAACCACGCAAATTCCCATTGTTAATGGGGTTGAAACCACACTTTATGGTTTGGTGGTAACCAGTGCCGGCGACGAACAATTTAATTTAAATTCGGTTCACGTTGTGCCAGTACAGAATAAAAATGGCGAATTGAAAAAAGTGATGGGTAAAACCATGGTAATTAGAAAGCGTGGGGCAATTTTCATGCGCACTGACTTTGATGATTTACCCGGTGATTATCAAATGGAAATTTATATTGATAATGAATTGCATCACACCATCAGTTACCAGTTATCTGATATTTCGTTGGCAAAACGCTAAAACACGAGTTTCCTCAACAAATAGGACAAGGATGTCTATTTGCTGGTTTATACTCATGTAATTTGACTATAACTGTGAAGTTATTAACGACTAGTTGTTAATATTATTGTAAATCTACCTGCAATTTGTCGTAATATAGACAAAATAATTAAAGCACAGATATGGAATTTACTAATGGCTGAATCAATACCGGAAAACTCAACGGAACAAGCGGCAAAAACGCTCGATCCGACTAAATTATTAAAAGATGAACTTGATCAAGTCAGTCATTTTTATAATGTTATTGTTGAGTTTTTCACCAATTATAGTTTTCAGTTAGTTGGTGCCTTCATCATTTTTATTATTGGTTATATTTTTGCCGGTAAAATTGCGGGTTTAGTTTTACGATTATGTGAACGTCATAAGCTTGATGTTACGCTAAGCCGCTTCCTAGCCAATACCAGTAAAATGTTAATTGTGGTGATGATAACCATTATCGCGTTAGGCAAGTTAGGTATCAGCGTAACACCATTTATTGCGGCAATTGGTGCCATTTCTTTAGGTGCTGGTTTAGCTTTACAAGGCTTGTTAGCAAACTATGCTGCGGGTTTTAATATTATCATTATTCGCCCGTTTGTTGTTGGCGATACTATTACGGTACAAGGGGTTACGGGACTTGTAAAAGAAGTTCTACTGGCTTACACAATACTATCAGATGAAGACAATGTTGAAATAACCATTCCCAATAAGCATATAGTTGGTGAGGTATTACATAATTCTAAGCATGACTCATTATTGGAACTAAGTGTTGGTATTGATTACAGTGAGAATCCGTTAGAAGTGGTTGCAATGCTTGAAGACGTTATTGGTAAGCTTGATATTGTTAGTGAGGTTCGCAAACCATTAATTGGTATTGATGCTTTTGCTGATAGTGCGATTAATATTGCCGTACGTTTATGGACACCGACAGAGAATTTATATAGTGCCAAATACACGGCATATAAAGAAATTTATCTAGCGTTAGATCGTGCGAACATCAAAATTCCATTCCCTCAACGCGATGTTCACCTTATTAAAGAGGCTGTGTAATTGCTACCAGTTTTCATCTATTGATTAGTAAAAAATAATGTCGCTCAATAAAGCGCGTTTAGATCGATTTCTTGCGCAACATTGCCAAATTAGCCGTCGCAATGTACGGCTAATGTTGGCGCAAGATCGCGTTTTAGTAAATGGCGAGCTTGCTCATGATATTGACGAAGTAATAGATACTTTCAGTCATATCACCTTAGATGGGCAAGTAATACAAGATAACTCTGCCCATTATATAATGCTACATAAACCGGTAGGTGTGGTTAGTGCTACGCAAGACGTTATCCACAAAACAGTTATCGACTTGCTCGATTTTCCCTATAAAAAGCAATTGCATATCGTTGGTCGTCTTGATCTTAATACTTCTGGTTTAATGCTACTGACAAATGATAGTCGCTGGTCTGAGCGTTTAACGCTACCCGAAAGTAAGGTCAGTAAACGCTACCTTGTTACTTTAAAAAACAAACTAACAGCAGACTATGTTGAAGCTTTTGCTAACGGTATGTATTTTGAATATGAAGACCTCACCACTAAGCCGGCAAAGCTAACTATACTTTCTGACTATCAAGCTGAGGTGGAGTTATTTGAAGGGCGCTACCATCAAATAAAACGTATGTTTGGCCGCTTTCGCAACCCTGTTGTTGCACTACATCGACACACCATTGGTAACTTATCGTTAGATCCCCAATTGCCATTAGGCGCAAGCCGAGCATTAACCGCTGATGAAGTAAGCTATATTTAGTGCCAAAACAGCTGTGATTTTTGGAAAAGTTTATTGATTAACTATCGTGTAAAAATTATTGGCATATTTGACAAAGGTCGTTATGATTCAGCCCATAATTAGGCACTTTGCCTAGTCAATATTTTTTGAAGAAGGTGGAGAAAGCGTGACTAAATATATTATTTTGCTCATTGTACTAGGTTTGATTGTGAGCTTTTTTGTGCGTAATAATGCTAACCGTGAAGCAGCTAAAATAAATGCAGCAAAAGCGGCTGAGTTTTTACAAAGTAATAAACAAGTTGAAGGGGTTGTTGAAACAGCGTCTGGCTTGCAGTTTTTGGTATTAACAGTTGGTGAAGGCAATAGTCACCCGACAGCAAAATCTAAAGTTAAAGTGCATTATCACGGCACATTGCTTGATGGCACAGTGTTTGATAGTTCTGTCGAGAGAAACGAACCAATAAGCTTTGGCTTAAATCAAGTGATTAAAGGTTGGACTGAAGGTTTACAATTGATGGTTGTTGGTGAAAAAACACGATTATTTATTCCGGCTGAGCTTGGCTACGGCAATAACGCTGCTGGGAAGATTCCACCAGGCTCGTTACTGATTTTTGATGTCGAGTTATTAGCAATTAATTAATCGCTTGAATGGCTATATTAGTTAAATGACTTCCGGCTTAGCTCTTCCTATTTAGCTAAGCCAAAATTTTACCTCATACGCAGCATAAGCGTATTTATTCTGTTCTGAATGCTTCTGCACTTAAGTGATGCCGATTAAGTAATTTATAAAACTCAGTTCTATTGCGCTGTGCTATTTTCGCTGCTTGAGAAACATTCCCCGCGGTAATTTTGAGAAGTTTTGCTAAATAATCCCGTTCAAATTTGTCTCTTGCTTGTACAAATGACGGCAGAATAGTGGTTTTGTCTCGCAAAGCATTTTTGACTAGCATTTCACTGATTAAAGGTTCGGTTGATAGGGCGACACTTTGCTCAACAACATTTTGCAATTGTCTTATATTTCCCGGCCACGCGGCACTGATTAAAATTTCCATCGCTTCTTGTGAAAAGCCTGAAATATTAATATGAGACTGCTCGGTTGAACGGGTTAAAAAGTGTTGTGCTAACAAAGGAATATCTTCCCTGCGCTCTGATAAGGGTGGCAATATTAATTCAACAACATTGAGTCGATAGTATAAATCTTCACGGAAGGTTTTATCGATAATCGCCTGTTGTAAGTTTTTATGCGTTGCAGAGATTATACGAACATCAACTTTAATTGATTGCGTGCTACCAACAGGGCGCACTTCCCGTTCTTGTAATGCACGTAATAACTTTACTTGAAAACTCATTGGCATATCACCAATTTCATCTAAAAATAAGGTACCACCATCTGTCGCCTGAAATAGTCCTATATGATTTTTTTCGGCGCCAGTAAAAGCGCCCTTACTGTGTCCGAATAATTCAGATTCCAGCAGTTGTTCAGGAATAGCAGCGCAGTTAATGGCAGTAAATTTTTGGTCATGTCGTGGGCTAGCTAAATGAATTGCTTTTGCTAATAGTTCTTTACCTGTGCCGCTTTGACTATGAATTAATAGGCTAAAGTCACTTTTCGCAACTTGTTTACTTTGTTGCAGCAATGATTCCATCACCGTGCTACGGCTGATGATTTTATCACGCCATCGATTATCAGCTTGGCTATGGTTGAGCTCGGCGGGTTGCAACCGAATCGCTTGTTGCACAATTTCCAGTAACTCTTGGCTTTCAAAAGGCTTAGTTAAAAAGCTAAACACACCTTGTTTGGTGGCATTAATCGCATCGGGTATTGTGCCATGTGCGGTCATAATGATCACAGGAATGTGTGGATGTCTCTCTCGAATTTGTTCAAATAGTGCCATACCATCCATTCCTTCCATCTTTAAATCGCTGATCACTAAGTGGGGATGGAAACTCTCTAATCGGCCGAGTGCTATTTTGGCATTTTTTGCTGACTCAACGTGGTAGCCAGCTGCAGAAAGACGAATACCAAGTAAACGCAATAAACTAGGATCATCATCCACGATGAGTATTTTATTGGTGTTGTTATCTGTTGCAGTGCTAGGGGTATTCATTAAGTCATCTCTACATCTAAAGGTTAAATTTTGTCTGGGTAATGTTGTTATTCATGGCTAATAAAAAACTAACTATTGTTCTCGTTTATCTATCGTTTGATCTATTTCTTTCAACTGCGCAATGGTTTGCTGAAGTAAGGCTATCTGTTCTACTAATAACTGCTGCTTCTTCAATGCTGTTTTTTGTTGTTCTTGTTGCTTAACCAGTAGTCGGTTATGCATGAGCAGCCGTTGATTTAATTGGTCGCGCAATAAGCTAATAAGCGCTTGCTCATTTGGGGTGATATTAGCAAAAGCTGCACTATTTCCTTCGTTTGTCATTTGATTGAGTAAAGCTTTAGCGCTGAAACTATTGTAAATAGGTGATTCTGGTAAGCTATAAAGTAGTAATAATTTAATTTGGCTATCGTAATCATTTATGGATAATTGATTAGGGATTATTGCTATTTTACTTTGTAATTTTTCAACTTCTTCTACGAGTTCCAGCTCATTCAGTTGCTGCAGAGCTAGGTAATATTCACCGTAACTAATATTGGAGGCTTTCGACTCTGGTGTGGCAACGAGTTGACAACCAGAAAGCAGTAACGTACTACTAAAGAGTAAAATGGGTATAGAAAAGTATTGATTAGTAAACATTAATCCTGCTCCTTTTGTTTAAAAGCACGTGGTAGGGTAATACTAATTTTAGTGCCTGTTTGCTGCTTTTGATTACTGATTAGCGCTATATGCCCATTGAGTCTGAGAATCAGCTCTTTTACGATAGTTAAGCCTAAGCCACTGCCTTTTACTAGGCTCTCTGCTGGTGGTGGTCCTTGGAAAAAAGCATCAAATATTTTACTTTGATTTTCATCGCTAATACCTACGCCTTTATCACTCACCGTTAATAGTAGTTGGCCTTTTTCGAGTAATGTTGAAAGGACAATAACTCCTTCATCGGGTGAGTACTTTATTGCGTTAGACAGCAAGTTATCGATGATTACGGCGATTTGCTTACGGTTACTGATCAAATAAATGTTGTTTAGTTGTAGGTCTAACTGAATTTTCTTACGTTTTAAATCTAATTTCCGTTCTGATAATACTTGACTCACGGTGTCATCAATTAGCATTTTTTCTGAATCTTGTAAGCTGGTAGAGTCGAGCACAATATTGAAATCGAGTAAGTCTTCAATATGCTTTTGTAGGCGAAAAACACTATTTTTAATGATATGAGAAATTTCTTGCTGTTCAGCATTAAGTTCACCAACACTATGATCATAAAGTAATTCAGTACCTTCGCGAATGGCTGCTAGTGGTGTTTTAAGTTCATGTGATATATGCCTTATAAAACTCGACTTTTGTAATTCAAGTGCATGCAATCGTGTTCGCATATTCTCTAATGCTTGCGCAATTTCTTGTATTTCTGGCGAGCCAGTAAGTTGTATTTCTCTATCAAATTTTCCTTGCTGTAAGCGTAAAATACTTTTTGTGAGCCTTTTTAATGGCGAAGTTATAAGAAAAATGAAGACTGTAGCAATTAGCAAGCTAATTGGAATGATGACTAAACTCTGTATCATTATATCGCGCGTCACTTGTGCAGCTTGCTTAATGTCATTGATATGTTGAGCATTTAGGGCATTACTACGTTGACTCATTTGCTCATAAATTTCAGTCAGTGCATTAAACTTATCTTGAATAGGTTGAAGAATATTCGTGCTATTGGGTGGTTGTTTTTCAGCATTCGGTATGGTTACTTTTACCAAATCTATTACCGTAGTCGCATAGCTATTTGCCAATTGTTGTAATTTTTCATCTTGGTTTGAGCCAATAAAATGTTCTGTTATCACTAACATTTGTTGGCTCTGCTCGAGGTAACTCTCAGCTAAAGTTGTATCCCTCAACACTAAGTACTGTGCTGCGCTGCGCTCCATTTTTATTTGGCTACTTTTTAGTAGTTGTTGATTATCAAGAAGTTTTGCGACATCAATGATTGCGCCTTCGCTATCTTGAGCAAGAGTGTTTACCTGAGAGGCACCAAATAGCAATGCAATAACCAGTGGCAGGGCAACTAAGCTAAACCCGAGTAAAGTCAGCGACTTTATTGAAAGGTTTAGTATAGATAGGCGCTTAGGGCGCTTTAGGGGTTCAATTGATTTCACGTTAGGGATTTGCCACAACTCATCTAATTAATCTCTGTATTAGTTTTAGTTAAATTTAACTAAAAAACAACACTGTCTCTTTTTGGAGACGGGCTTTTTTATGTGTTGTTATTTTTATTAGTGATTGATTAATAAAGAAATTTTATATTTTGCTTGTCGTTTTTAATGACTGATAAATAATCAATAAAATAAACTGTTGCTAATAGGTGACATTGTTTTGAAGCGTTTTTTGATTAAAGCTATATGTATCAGTTGGTTACAATGTTGGTACAGCATGTGCAATACCATCTCTGTAAGTGGCAATTGCCAATGGTAGGCATATTTATTGATGTGCTGTTAATCAAAATAAAAGGATTCAATCATGAATAATATTAGCTTAAAAAAACTTTCAATCACTGTTGTTGTTGCATCATTAGCGTCAAACCTTGTTTTTGCAGGTAATGACATCAATAAAGTTTTACCTAAAGTAGAGAAGTCTTCGTCTTCATTTTCTCAACTTGTTGCTAGTTATGATGCAGATAAAAGCAATACTTTAAGTGCAGATGAACTGGCTAAAAATGACACGCTAAGTAAAGTTTTCGCTAAAGTTGATGTAAATGGTGATAAACAAATAAGTGAAAAAGAATTTAATCAATATCTTGATAGCATGAAAAAATCGCTATCATAGCTTTTCCGGTTGCTGGTTAACAGCTCCCTTTTTTGCCGACTGTCAGCGTTAATTCCCAGCCAATCAGTCGGCCTTTTTACACTGATATCTAAGGCCCCCTCAATGAATAATCAGTCTTGTGAACAAACACTATCTCGTTATATGACAATTGATAACTGGATTTTTGAAGTTAAGGCCGTTCGTGCAATACGGGTTGAAAACTTTGGGAAACCATACACTGCAACAGCCAATTTAACGTTAAATGGTGATAGTGCCTATATCGATGGCTTGTTAACGCGAGAAGAAGATGACTTTACACGTGAAGACTATCAAGCTTTTGTTAAAGTGACGGAACAGTTAGACGTAAAAAGTTTTAATTTTGACCGTTTTAAACATAACCGAAGAATTACACATACCGTAAAAGTAACGCCATGCAATACCTTTAGACCAGAGTTGAAACTAGTAAAAGCATAGTTTTTTCTAATTATTAATCGGTATAATACGAAAGTATTTATTATTTGAAAGGGCGGTCAAATGAAATCGGTTAAAGTTGAACAGGGTTATATTACGCCATCAAAGATCATTTGTGTTGGACGTAATTATGCAGAACATATCAGTGAATTAGGGAATGAAATTCCTGATAATATGGTGCTTTTTAGTAAACCCAATGCTGCCATAGGGCATAAACTATCGGCGTATCATCAAGAAACCTTACATTATGAAGCGGAGCTTTGTTTTTTATATCAACAAGGAACGTTTTGCGCAGTTGCAGTAGGATTAGATTTAACTAAAAGGGCTTTGCAATCAAAATTAAAAGCGAAAGGTTTACCTTGGGAACGAGCTAAAGCTTTTACTGACTCAGCGCTTTTTAGTGACTTTGTTACTATTGATGCCATTGACCAAGAGTTTACACTAGAGTTAGATATTAATGGTAAACGACGACAAACAGCATCAGTTGCCATGATGTTGTATTCACCTTTGGCGATACTCAAGGAAATTTTATCGTTTATCGCATTGGAAGATGGCGATATTGTGATGACAGGCACGCCATCAGGAGTCGGGGAAGTTATTGCCGGCGATCACTTTCAAGGTAAAGTTCTATCGGCAGGAAAAACATTGATATCTAAAGAATGGCGAGCAGAATAATATTTAACTTTCTCCGCTAAACCTTATTGCTTTATGTGTAAGTATGAGAGAATCATGTTTACTATCCGTTAAATGTGAAAAGTTAATCTTAATGAAACGCGTAATACTTTATACGATGAACAATTGTCCTCATTGCCAAACCGCTAAGCGTTATTTTGAGCAGGAAGGTATTCCATTTCGTTTATGCAATGTAAAAACACCAGCTGGGCAAAAAGAGTTTTCTAAATTGAATATGCGTGGCGTGCCAGTAATAAAAGTTGCCGACCAAATACTTAAAGGTTTTAACATTAAAAGCTTTAATCAAGCCTTTAAGGGGTAAGCGCTGAAACTCAATTCTTACATCAATTTTGCTGTTCTGCGCCCTCTGCGGCGTTATATTTGATTTTTATTCGTTTACATATTTTTTTGTGATAACGTAATGTTAAAAGTAAATCTTATATAAGTCATGGATGTAAAATGGGGAAAGCTTTAAAAACTTATTGTGCAAGCTTCATTATTTCATTTTTTAGCCTGATTGTTGATACTAGGGCAAGTGATACCGTTGACTTTAGCCAAATGGATGATGAAATATTTCTTCAACCTTGGCTTTCCTATCAAAAAATAATTGGTAAGCAGTCTGTTGCCGAGTCCTATAATGAGTCTCAATACCTCTGGTGGTTAGTGCGAAAGGCGCAAGCTGAAAACCTCATTTATTTCTATGATGATTTCAATAACACCGTAAAGTTGGCTATGACAATTGTTACTGCCAATACCGCATTAGAGATTCAAGCGCGTTTAAATCTCTATCAAGGAATTATTCATCGACGTCAAGGTAACTATACGTTATCAAAAGAAGTGTTAAGCAAGGCTTTACTCCAAGCAAAAGAAGCCAATTTAAGCCGTCTATATATTTATGGTAAGCAAGAATTAGCTTATACGAAAACCTTAACGGAATTATTTGAAACCTCGCTTGTTGATATTCAAGAAGCCTATGTCGAGGCATTCGCCTTAAAAGATCAACTTTTAATTGCGGTAATTAATGAAACCTATGGTGCCATTTATGGTTATTTGCATGATTATGAAAAATCGATTGAGTATTATCAGCGCGCGTTAGAGTCTTATAAATATTTAAATTACCCCGCACATATTGCTGAAGCAATTTATGGCTTGGCTTCAACCTATCGGTATTGGAAAAAGTATGACTTGGCAGTGGAGTACTTTAATCGTTATCAGCAGAGTATAGGCTACACACCAAATTCAAATATCAGCTTTTTTTCTGCTTATGGTTTAGGAATGACTTATGCTGAAAAAGGCGATTGTGAACTAGCCATAACCACTATCGATAAAGCATTAACATTAAAAGGTTTAGTTGATTACAATGCTGAATTATATAAACGAAAAGCCAGCTGTTTAGTGACTTTAGGGCAATTAGATGCCGCAGAAGAGGCGCTTTTTAATGCTGCAAGTGAGTTCTCGAAAGTACCTGATGTTATGGGCACAACATGGCAATTAGAGGTTATAAAAATTTCAGGTGAATTGGCTCATGCGCGTGGCGATTTTGATTTGGGCTATAAGATGCTTGAAAAATATTATAGTCAATATACTGAATTAATTATAAAAAAATCATCGAATAGGTTAGTGAAAGTCAGAACCAACTTAGAGTACGAACGCCAACAAATAACGCAAGCATTAGAAAAAAATCGTTCGAAAGTTGAATTGTTAGAACTGGAAAAAAGTAAAAATAATAGCGCACAAGAAATATATTTTAATATTTTTATTGTCTGCATTGGGCTAGCTGTATTGATAGTTATTTTAGTGCAAAACAGAAATAATAAAAAAATGCAGATGCTAACCATAAAAGACTCTTTATCTGGTGTCTTTAATCGCCGTTATATTTTTGAATATTTAGGTAAAATTATTTCTGGTAGTGACCCAACTAAAATGGAATTGTCAGTCGTTATAATTGATATTGATGATTTTAAGAAAGTGAATGATGAATTTGGTCACCCTATTGGTGATGCCGTAATTCGCCGCGTTGCCGATATAGGTAAAGAAGTTTTTCGCCAAAGCGATGTTTTTGGAAGAATTGGTGGTGAAGAGTTTTTATGTATATTGCCTAGAACAAACACGAGTGAAGCAAAAAGAGTTGCCGAGCGTTTTTTAACCTTAATTAATCAGACTAAAATGATTTCAGGTTATCAAGATAGCATCACCGTTAGTATCGGCATTGCAGGAATATCTAAAGAATGTATTGATGAAAAGCAGCTTTACATCAATGCTGATCAAGCATTATATCAAGCAAAACACCTCGGTAAGAATCAAGTGAATGTTTTTTAAACCTAAAACGTTATTCATTCGTATATCCAGAAATAAATAATAAAGATCGACGGTCAATTTATTAAGCTGGTTTATATCGCTTACTTATGTAGTTACTAAAATTCGAATATTTATCTATTATGATTTTTTCCAAATGAACAGATTAAATAAGCTAGCGGAACATATTATTGCTGGCTTACAAAACTATATAAATAAAAAGGGCTATCGCCCCGTTATACATTTTGAGCTGGAAGGTTGTTATCAAAAACCAGTTGATTTAGCTGTTAATTACGATCAAATAAACCGTCAGCTAGCTGAGCTGAATATTGACGGGGAAGTGGTTGCTGAGTATTGGAGTAACCAATGGGAATATGTTTCTCTATTTAATGGTCAAAGCCCACTAAAAGAGGCTGTGAACCTCAGCCGTGCATTGTATTTTTTACCAAAACTGTTTGCTACTCAAGGTATTACGAAAACCTTGATTAAACCTGTGGTATGGGCTGGAGATAACGGTAAGTTAGCCTCTGGATGTGAAAATATTTTTAGTGGCGATAATCGAGCTGTTCATATCCCAAATGCCGTACAAATTAATGTTAGTTTACAAGATGAACATGGCAATAATTTACTGGTTGACGGTGATTTTGGTGAGCGTTTACAGCAACGCTTTTTGCAAACTAGTTTGGCGGCGAGTCTGATTTACCTGCCAGAAGAAGAGGCTTTTGAGCGTTTAGCGTTAAAGTCAAAATATGGCTTGGCAGAAGAGTTGTGTTCTCCCGTCGACATTTCAGGTGGGCATCAAGGTAGCATTGCTCTTTATCGTGATATTGGTAAACATAATCAGAAAATGGGTGTTGAGCCACTACTTTATGATGATAAAAATAATGTTCTGCTTAGCGAAAGTAACTGGCATAAAACAGCACGTATTGAGCACCGATTAGGTGCATCCAGTGAGGAATACAACCCATACTTGAATGTCATTTATGCTTTGCTCAATATCATCGACACGATTGATGATATTAAAGACAGTGTTAGTCTGAAAAAACAGAATTATGGTCAATTACCTAGCTCGTTACACGATCAAAGTAATCATGCCGGCGCAATTACGTTATTTGAGAATAATTACTGGTTTAGTCAGAGTATAGACAGAGTACTTAATGGGACTTCGCATGGTTTTATTAATGGCGAAAGTTTTGAAAAAAGCACAGGGCAATTACTACAGCAGCATTATTTAAAGTTGTTTCAGCCGGCTGACATTATTTTTTAGCCCAGTCGTTGTAATATTTTAATTAAGATAAAGAATAAGATATGAAAAATAATATGATCACTCAATTAAACTCTCCAACACTTGATAGTCCATCAGTCGCTGAGAAACGCCAAGAGCTAGTCGCTTACTTTAAAAATACTTGGGCAACTTATGAATCGTTGTTTTCTCTAATTAATGATGATGAGGCGTATTTTTTAAGACCCGAGCGCTTGCGCCATCCATTAATCTTTTATTTCGGACACACAGCTACATTTTATATTAATAAATTGATCCTTGGGAAATACATTAACCAACGGGTAAATAGTCGATTAGAGGCTATTTGCGCGGTGGGTGTTGATGAAATGAGTTGGGACGATCTTAATAGCGAGCATTATGATTGGCCAAGTGTTGAAGAGGTGCGTAATTACCGCAGTGAAGTATATCAATTAGTGTTAAACCTTATTGAGAATATGGAACTGAGCTTACCAATTGATCAAGATTCATTGGCTTGGATTATTTTGATGGGGTGCGAACATGAACGCATTCATCTTGAGACATCATCGGTAATTATGCGCATGTTGCCATTACAGTGGTTATCAGCTGACAGTGCTTGGCAGCCATGCCTTGAATCTTCAAATGCACCCGAAAATAGCTTGATTTCGGTGGCCGCTCAAACTATTTCTCTAGGAAAAAAAGCTCAAGATAAAACCTTTGGCTGGGATAATGAATATGGAAAACTTGAGGTTGAAGTCGCTGAATTTAAAGCCAGTAAATACCTTGTCTCTAACCAAGAGTTTTTAAAGTTTGTGGAAGCTAAAGGTTATCAGTCGACGCACTTTTGGTGTCAAGAAGGTCAAGCATGGCTGCAATTTAGCCAAGCTAAAATGCCAAGGTTTTGGCGTTATGAAAATAATCAATACTTACAACGTAACTTAACCAATGAAATGCCATTACCATTAGATTGGCCCGTTGAGGTAAGTTATTTAGAGGCTAAAGCTTTTTGCCAGTGGCGACAAAGCCTAGGTGACAGTTACATTCGTTTGCCAACAGAAGCTGAATGGGCTTGCTTAAGAGAGAATGTAGTTGGTGAGCAAAATCAGTGGCGTGAAGCTCCTGGCAATATTGATTTAGCCTATTATGCTTCTTCTTGTCCGGTTAACCGCTTTGGCCATGGTGAATTTTTCGATGTCATCGGTAACGTTTGGCAATGGTCTGAATCTGCAATTGACGGTTTTCCTGGCTTTAAGGTACACCCGTTATATGACGATTTTTCAACGCCAACTTTTGATGGTAAGCATAATTTAATCAAGGGTGGCTCTTGGATATCAACAGGTAACGAAACGTTAGCGTCATCTCGCTATGCTTTTCGTCGCCATTTCTTTCAACATGCTGGCTTTCGTTACGTTGAAAGTGATATCGAAGATGTACCAAAAACGAAAGTTAATGAGTTTGAAACCGATAAAAATATTTGTCAGCAATTAGACTGTTATTTTGGCGAACAATCATTAGCTTATGAAGATTACGGTCAACAGATCGTGGCTCATATAAAAACCTTATTAAATAACAACGGTGTTCAAAAAAATCGTTTATTAAATTTGGGCTGTAGTGTCGGGCGTGTAGCGTTTGAATTAAGTGAAAGTTTTGTTCATATTGATGCGGTTGATTTTTCAGCTCGAACGATTCAACACGGGGTACAACTGCAAAATGGCGGCAGTGTTCGCTATACCAAAACCATTGAAGGTGATATTTGCCAATACCATGAACTCAAGCTTGTAGATGCTGTACCGAACTCGAAAAGCGAGCGTATTTTATTTAGCCAAGGTGATGGCTGTAACTTGAAGGATATTTTTAAAGGCTACGATGTGGTGTTTGTTCAACATGCACTTGAGACAAGTTATGATCCTGCAAGTTTACTACGTAACGCTATTAGCCGTTTAAAGCCATCAGGACTGTTAATTATTCTTTCCGATTACCACTATCAAAGTCAGCATACCGAACAAAGTAAATGGTTAAGTGGAATGAAAATTAATGGCGAGAACTTGTTTGCTTTAGAAGCACTGAGAAATCGCCTAGAGCCTAAATTTAATCTTATTAGCCAGTATGAGCTTTACCGCGTTATGGACGAGTCCGCGCGAAACTTTACCGTTGATAAATGTCAAATGACTGCATGGCGAATGAAATAACTCATCATTATGGAATCATCAATGTCTAGTGCGATCTCAAAAGCAATGCCAAAGCACGACTTGCCTGCGCATATCGAATTTAGCCGGCAATTAGCACCTTATGTAACGGATAGTATTAGTGACTCGACTGCGCAGTCCTTAACCTTGGCGCAGCTATGTCAGCTGTCTAATACCGATGTTACTCACACTCAGTTACAATACGCTTCTGTTCAAGGAAGTGTCGCATTACGAAGAGCTATTGTTACTTTTCATCAAGGGCTAAATTCACATCAACAGCAACTTAGCGCTGATGATGCAATAACGTTTTCAGGCGCCCAAGAAGCGTTGTCAGCAATATATCAAAGTGTGCTGTGCCCAGGTGATGAAATTGTCGTTGTTACACCGAGTTACCCATCGCTAGTTAGCATGGCAAAATCACTTGGTGTAAAGGTCAGAGAAATTCAGCTTAGGCAGAGTAATGGCTGGAACATCGCCTTTGAAGACTTTGAGCGAGTGGTAAATAACAAAACGCGCTTGATTGTACTTAATTCACCGCACAACCCAACCGGAAGCATTATTGACAGTGCGTTGGCTGAAAGTATTTTACAACTGGCAAAAAAATATCAGTGTTACTTATTGAGTGATGATGTATCGCAAGCGAGTAATTATGACGATGTTGCATTGGCACATCGCTATTTAGATTATCAAAATAGTATTGTGATTGGTGTCATGTCAAAGAGCTTTGGCTTGTCTGGTATTCGTATTGGTTGGGCGATTACGCCTAATAAAACCATTATGGATAATTTAAGAGCAATTAAAACCAAGAACTCTATTTGCTGCTCTGCTACCGATGAAGCGTTGGCACTTATTGCTTTAGAAAATAGCCAGAAAATATTAGCAACTAACAATAAAATTATTGTGAGTAATATTGCACTATTTGAACAGTTTGTTGAGCAACATAGTGACATACTGAACTGGTATCTACCTAAAGCTGGCATTCTCGCCTTAGTGGAAGTTAAAAATGTGCAATCGATGAGACAATGGTCAACAGAGTTAGCTAAAAATACTGGTGTTTTAGCACTGCCAAGTGAGTTATTTGGCCTTTCTGGAAATTACTTTCGGCTAGGCTTAGGGCAGAAAAATTTTGCGAATGTGTTAATGAAGTTTGCCGAATTCATTAAACCTTATTAGGACAATGTACTTATCGGCATATCGTTAGCTGTTATTAAGCTGATTTGTTACCCGGCTATTTATAAAACGTAAAATAGCATCATGAAGAAATGACAAATTGCTGCAATCAATACAAAAACATGCCATATCGCATGACTATACTTTTTGCTTTTTTGAACATAAAAAATAGTGCCTAACGCATAAATCAAACCACCTAAAGCGAGTAGTGCTAAGCCTCCAGTATCCAGCTGGGCATTGAGCTTGTTTATTATTGTTAAAGAAATAAAGCCCATGCCTAAGTACGTTACTAATGATAACTTCTTATATTTATTGCCAAATTTTATTTTGAATGTCACGCCTAGAAGTGCAATTCCCCATATGATTGTCAGCATTAATATGCCGATATCATCAGCTAATGTAACTAGCATAAGCGGTGTATAAGTGCCGGCAATTAATAAATAAATTGCGCAATGATCGAGTAGCTTAAAAACCTTTTTAGCCTTTGCGTTAAGTAGGGCGTGGTAAAGTGTTGAAGCGCTAAATAGTAAGATTAAACTGGTGCCGTAAACGGCAAAGCTAATAACTTTCAATACATCACTTTGCAACCAAGCAAGAGTGACTAAAAGTGTTAAACCGGCAACACTAAGTAACGTGGCTAAGCCGTGACTTATTGCATTAACAATTTCTTCTGATAAATCGTAGCTTTGTGTTTGCACGTATAAACTCCCAATAATTTCAGCGTACACGTGTACGCAGTTGTATGTTAACAAATCGAAATCAATATTCCTAGAGGTCAGACCTTATGAATAACATTATGTTGGGAATAGCTGGAGGTAAATTGGCATAAGTGGTAAGAAAAAATGAACTACTTTGACGATAAATTAAACTACAAGTACGTTTTAGAAGTTAGCGCTAATGAAAGCAGCATATGCAGATATGGCTTGCCATAATAAGCGTATTATTTTGCCTATCTAAACTTTTCTAAATAAAGCGTATCACATAAGTATTTTGCTATGCTGCTGAATTATTGTTGTTGAAAAGTCCATATATTGGCGTTAAAACGGTTAGTTTAGGTGAAAAAAAATGGTAAGGTACTATTTTGCATCTAAACTCTCGCGCTATTCTTGAGCGTTAGCGCTATATTGTCTACAATAGCGCACTTTTATTTATCTCAGGTCATAAACATGAACGACACTAAATCGCTTCCAGCTTTACCGGATCGCCTTTCAGGTAATCCGCGTAGCCCACATCATGTGGCTGAAATTTTCGAACACAGTATTGGTATTCGCATCAATGGTAAAGAGCGTAATGATGTTGAGGAATACTGCATTAGTGAAGGCTGGATAAAATTTCCTGCTCCGAAAGCATTAGATCGTCGAGGTCAGCCATTGCTGATGACGATGAAAGGAACGGTTGAAGCTTTTTATAATTAAGCTGAAATTGCGTAACGGGAATTCTTACAGTTAAATTGATGTAAAGTTAAGATTGTGAAGAGTTACTTGTTATAAACGAGAAAGGGCCTAGAGAAATCTAAGCCCTTTTTTGATTGCTAATCAAACGCTGCAATATTGTTTGCTATTTTATTCAGGGAAATAAAAATCGAGCAACGATGCATGTTAGTACATCAATTACTCGATTTAATTTAGTTAAAATAAACTTAAGGTAAGGTTATAGTAACTGTTGTACCTTTGCCTTCTTGGCTATCTATTTTAATATCACCAGCTAATTTTTTCTTGACCAAATCATAAGTAGTACTCATGCCCACACCCACGTAGCCTCGGCTGCTTTGAGTTGTAAAGAATGGGTCAAACACTTGTCCTATAACGGCTTTACTCATTCCTTTACCGTCATCAGAGTAAGTTATCTTAGCGCCACCCTTATTTCCTTTTTCGATTTTTAAAGCGATTTTACCATTGCCATTATTATCAAAACCATGTTTCAACGAATTGTTAATTATATTTAGTAAAATTAACGCAACATAACTTGGCACCGATTTAATCGTTAACTCTTTTTCTCCAGAGTAGCTATAAACAATATCACTTTGACTGAATTCAAAGTCGTACAACATCAGCATTTTTTGTGTGTAAGCGATAACATCAAAGCTTTGAATTTTAGTGTCATCTTGATCTGCAGCAATTAAGTTAAAGCTTTCAAGTAAGGTAACTACTGGCTTAAGTGCTGTTGCATTTTTAGCATCACCTGTAGTTTCAAGTTGAGCTTGTAAATCATCTAAAGACAAACCAACTGCATAAGTAATGTCAGTAGCTATATAACCTAGTGCGGCGAAATTTTCTGATTTAATTAATTGCTCTTCTCTAACTGGTAACAATGGATTTTTTTCATTCTTTGATGGCAATGGTGCTTGTAACGCTGCGTCTTTAGCCTTTTTCCACATTATAAATGCAGCAACTAAGGCAATAATGGCAATAATAAGAAATATATAAAACAACGTTTGAAAGCTTGATTGGCCTTTACTATCTTCGACTTCTTTTGTTAATTTTATGACGTTATCATTTTTAATGTTGTTTTGCTTTTGAAGCTCATCGTTCTGCGTTTGAAGCTCTTCATTTTTAACTTTAAGTTCTTCAGTTAGAGCAATAATTGCTGTGTCTTGTTCTACATTACTTCCTTCATCAACAGTTTTCACACTTTGTTTACTCGCTTCTAACTGCTTTTTTTGAGCTTTTAATTGTGTTTCTAAACGTTGTAATTGTTGATTTTTAGATTTAATTTCTTGACTCTTCTTTGCATCTTCTTGCTGTGCAGTCTTTAAGCGTTCAGCCTGTTCTTGTAGTGCTGTATAATACTTTTCTGAGTTTTCTTTACTTAAACTTAGGCTTTCATTTAGTTTATTTAATGAAGACTCTTGTTGTTCTATTTTGTTTTTAAACGCTGATATTTGCTTTGATTTTTGGTTTTTTGAAGTAAAGGTAGGACTTGCAGACAATACTTCGCGATTATCTTTATTATCCACAAAGTAAGACAGATCCGGCATTGTTAATTTAGCATCTAGAACGTTGTCTTCAATGATTTTAAAGTTAATTTTAGATTGTTGTTCATTGTATGAAAGATCGACCATAGTTTTAGGTAAATCTTTAGTATCCTCTGTTATAATTAAAACATGGGAATCACTAATATTTCTATCTGTCAACTTTGATAAAACTCTTTGATTAAGCGATGATATATATAAGATATTTACATCTTTAGCTTGACTAGGGGTTTTTACTAAACGTACTTCGATGTCTTTACCTTTAACACCTTTGTTAGCAAAGTAACCACTGAAAAACTCATGCTTTTCAACGTCTCCATAGACACCTATGATAAATTTACGTTGTCTAGCCTCCGCAGGCCAGCTAACATACCTCGCCAACTTACTCACTAAAGTGGCTTTTTCATGATCTATCGTGGCAGCTTGTGCCCCAGTTTGGCCCCCTACAACAAGACCCATGCTAAAAATCAGTAACATAACACTTGATCTTAATCGTACAAACTTTGCTTTCATGACATACCTTACAATGCATTATTATTATAGTTATATAGTACGTTGAATTTATCTTAAATCAATATGTTTATTAGCAAGTTAACTAGGGGGAGATTTGTTTGTTAATTTCAGATGACATATTGCTTTAGACGACAAACCCCTTAATTAATAAAGCATACAAACAGTTTTTCGAGTCAGAAATTCAAAATGTGTGGTGTTTCCATTTAACAAAAAAACGGGCTAAATATGTAAGTGGCTGATATGAAAGGATTCCATATATCATGTCCAGATAGGTCATGATAAAAAATCCGGTTAGTAGATATATGAGAGCTCAAAATTCCAGTTAACTTGAAACTCAAAATATTGTTTAAGGCACTGATAACTCTTCTGTTACGAATAAAATATTAGCACAAGTTTATAGAAAGTTGGGAGAGTATTTGGGCTTGTAATTATTTTTGGGGGATTTTGAGAGCTAGTTTGATTTTCGAAGAAAAAAAGGAGGAAAGGTTATTTACAAATTAAAGCGAGTTTGTGGTGCTCGCCATTCAGGTGATCTAAATATCGATTTAAAATTAAATTCAATTCTTCAGTGTTTGGAATGAGAGTTACATTCAGGTAATCAAGTGAAAATGATTCGGCATTTACTAATTGGTGCTTTACGTATTTTCTAACGTCTGAATAATCCACATTATTTATTTTCGACCAGCGGTTCAATAGTACGTACTCTGAAAATAATTTTTTGAGCGAATGGTGACTAATACAGTAAAAATTACTCTGAGTTTTGATGACTTTAATGCCACAAATATCTTTGAGTTCAGTGAATTGTTTGGAATTTAGGCCACACATTTCTTTTACTCGTGATTGCGAAATATAGTCGGTTAAACTTGGCAAAAAGAAATTATCTAGCCTTGATGCCAACTGATCCTCGTTTATATAAGAATCCATTATTGAAAATTCTGTTTTTTCAACTTGGCGATAAACTTCGATTTCACCATTCATAATGAATTCAATAAGATCGGCTTCATCACAATTAAAGTACTTTAACCCTTTGCAAGCTGATTTAAAGTGCAGTTGTTTTTTACTTACATCAGTAACTTTTTTCATGGTGGTTCTACCCATAAACTTAGTCAAAAAACCATTGATGGTTTGCAAATGTATTAGTTTATTCTGCAAAGCATGGGGAGTAGAGCTACTTCGAAGTGAACCATGTAACATCAGTTTTTGGATTGTTTTAATTTCCAATTTTAATAGCTTTGCCGCTTGTTCAACTGTTATCAATAGTCGCAAGTCCGTTGGAGGGAGGGCTGAATCAAGTAGTTTTCTAGGTAGAAAATTAGCTTGTTCTTGGCAAGGTAGCTTTTTGGATGCTGTTACATTCAAGACCTTTCCTGAAATATGGGTAAACTGATCAAGTTGTGACCGAGATAATAGGCAGTTATCAATACGGTATTTTAGTGTGTTTAGTTTTGCGATATGCCACTCTGCACGAAATGACTCATCGGTTAATAAGGCATGAGCCTGTGCAAAATTAAAACGGATATTTTTAACCTTTACAGGAAAGCAGCTATGCTCATGTAGCATTGAATCGAAAGGCCTCACGCTTAGCTGTAGCCAATTATAAAGTTGGTCTAGATATTTGGCTAATTGATGCTCAGGCATGTCATTGCAAGTCGATTGATATAAGGGAATATCTTGAGGCAACGAGCAATAATCCTCCCATCTTAGTCCACAGTGTGGACAGCCATCAAAGACATCGCTATGCCAATCAAAAGCATGGTCACATGAAGGGCAACAATCAAGCAAAGGTGTCTTGTGTACTTCACAGTGGGTGTGATGTGCAGGTAACCAATCAGTTTTCATGTATTTGGTTTCTTCTACCTGACAACACGCGACACAAATTCGGGGAGAGGAAAAGGCTATATTTTCAATAGAGCTATAGCCATTGGTAAGTACTGGCGCTGTAGGTGAAAAATAGGCCCGCAGTTTCTCAGCGCTTATTTCGATTGTTGGTGCTAAAACGTCAGTAAACTGTATGTAATGCGTAGTGCCAACGACAAGGCATTGTGGCTTGATTTTATAGTTGATGGTCTTTGCCATCTCGCGGATAGAGCCTCGGCCATTTACGGACGCTAAGCGCAATACATAACCTTTAAATGACTCTCTGTTAAATGGTCTTGGGCGTGCAGGAAATTGAATGTTATTTGACATATAGGTTGTCCTCGATAAGTTTGTTTTTGATTTTTGTGATCTTGATTGACGTATCAAACGGGTTATAAGGCAGTTCGCTGTTTATGACGTTGTTGAAGGCTTGCTCAAGCACGACAATATCAACTGTTTCATGTGGCTTAGTAAGCACGATACATTCGGTCAACAAGTCTGATGTCAAACGCATTAACCCTTTGGTGGCTAAGCAAAGCCGTAATAGCAATCTATGCTCTTTTTTAAGTACATACGCAGCTTCTCCATTTTCTAGAGTGACCTCATCACAAAATTTTAATCCTTTGCATTTACGTGGAAGTTTTTCAGTCATTGCCTCAATCAATAAGGCAAAATTGCTCATGCTGACATCGCCATAGCATGTAAACGCTGGAATAAATTGCGTGGGTAAGAAACGTGTACGAAGTTGATCATCTGCAAATAACGTTTCCGAATTCTCGGTTCCTAACAACAGAAAAGGCACTTTGCACTTATTCAAAAATGATTTGAGAAACTTGTAGACTTTTGAATTTGGCGTCGTGCCTTTTTTGGGTAAAAAGTCTTGCACTTCATCAATGATCAAAAGCTTAACTCTCAATGAGTGAAGCAGTTTACACGCACGATTCTCTTTATTCCCGATAGTGCCCTGATAGGGAGTCGGGTCGCCTAATTCTAAGAGTATTTGCGATAATGCATCTCCTACAGATGAATAAAGGGATGCGTCCAAGTAAATGACGGCCTTGGGGGACAGAGACTCAGTTGTTGGGATTTGTAGTGATAAAGTTGTTTGCTCGGCAATATAAGTTTTACCTACCCCTGATGGGCCAGTGATCAACAAACCCTTCGGTTTTCTATCCTTAAAAGATAGTAATTTTGTAATGGCATTGGTCGCCAGTTCATAGCTGAAATGCTTACAAGGTAAGCTTTCATAAGTGGTAATTTCACATAATGGTGTATTCATTGGTATTTTCCTTTTTGGGACTAAAAGTTGTGACGGGGTTACCCCACCACCGGTTTGGTTACTGTAGTTGGTGCGTGTTGGTGGACTTTGGTTTCCACCTTTTTGGTCGTATGATTCTGACCAAGTCGACTAGCAGCATCTTTGATGTGTTTATTGAGGGATAAATCTAAGCCAGAAGTCGCGTTTAATTGATTATTAGCTTCTGATGCTTTGAGGGCCTCAGCAGCTTGCTTGATCTTTTTAGCTTCGCGAGCAGCATCTGCTTTTTCTTTATCAGTGGCAGCTTTGACTTTGATCGCCTCTGAAACTACGGTGTTTCCAACAAAACTTAGGCTTTTCTCGGTACACTTTTTGCCGGAAAACATAGCTTTGAGCTCTCTGAGACTCATACCCGCACTGACTCTTGGGTCAATGCAGGGTACTAAAAACATTGTGCCTTTGTTTTCATCAATCACAGAGATTTTTGAAATGTCTTTAGGGTTGTATAGGAAATCAACTTTAGGATTTTTACATTTGTTAGATTTAGCAAGGTCAATATACAAATCTCTCAGTTGATTCGACATATAGAAGACATTGTTACGCTGAATACCTTTGGACGCCTGAATAATTCCACTGGTATCTGCGCCACCATAAATTTCAAGTTTAGATAAGTCATGAACGATACGTGGGCAATAATCCTCTAATGCTTTCTCACAGACATTGGCGGGTGTATCGTTATCAAGTCCTCGGTGAGAGTTTTGATGATAATGATCGAGAATGAATTGCTCTAGAACGTTAATAAAATCATCTAGAGTTAAGGTTGCCATGGCCTCAAGACTCTTTTCATATGTGTTGCTACCATTATTGCGCATATATCCTGGGAGAGTAGAGCACATCTGCGATCGAACCGTTTTATTGAACGATTCTATGAATCCTTTACGCCAAGGAGACTTGGTTTCTGTGGTGACATGATGACATTTAATTTGTGCTAAAAAAGCCGTCACTTCTTTGGATTTAAACGCACCACCAGCATCACCATAAATGGCAAACATAGCACCGGTTAATGGCCATTCATTTACGGCTTTGCGAGCTTTTGTTTTTGGTGCGACGCAGTGCTTTAATAATTCGATTACCGCTTCAGTAGTCTCTGAAGGGCTCTGACCATATGAAATGCTATAGCCAACAATGCAACGTGAAAATACGTCAATGGCCAAGTATAAAATTGGGACGCCAATGAATTCCCCAGTCTTATCATCTAAAAGGCCTACCTTAAGATGAACAGCATCAATCTCAACACGTTGAAGTGGAAAATCTAGTACGTATTTACCATTACTTGCACGGGCAAACTTTCTTGCGGCATCGTTACCATCTCTAGCACGAACTCTATCGAGTTTATTAATTCCATCGATCATTTCATAAAATCGTGAACGACTTATGCACTTTCCTTCTAGGTTTAGCTCATGAAAACGTGAAGTAAACTCGTTAAATGTTGATAAAACACTAGGACCATTTCGTTTCAAATAGACTTCATCGATGACAGTTTCAGCGAGTGCAATTGTTGTTTCAGCAAATTGTTTTGCACGTTGCTGCACTGGTTTGATAACAAGCGGTATAATGTCTAATTCATTTTCAATCCAAGTGTTATACCAGCGATAAAGAGTTGATGGTGATGGCGTATTTTCTTTACTGTCACCACGACGCTTAGCTATCCTGAGAATAATCATTTGTCGAGTTGCTAGAGATTTTGGATTAGCCTGCTGGTGTAATTCAACTAGGTATGCCTCCATCCATTGTGCTTTCTTTTTATCCTCTTCCTTCGTTAGCGGTTGAAAAATGATAGATTCCTTGCGCTTCTTAATAATTAATTTACCTTTTTTATAGGCGCTAAGGAGCGATTTAGGATGAGGGTAGCTAAATACTCCGTCACCATGATCAAGAACTGAGAATTGCTGCGAAATTGAGGCAATATTTACGTCTTCACCTTGATAGTTGATTTCCATACCTTGGGTGAACATCATGTGTTGAATTTTCATCGTCTTATGCTCCTAGCTTGGCTGTGTTAACCGTTATAATGTCGGTTTTTTTGAGAACAGTGCTGTTGTTAAAATTGAAGAAACCATTGGCGATTAGCCCCCAAACGTAGTTCGATGTTTTTATAAATTTTTGGCAAATGATTTCAATATCTTTTATGGCCATCGGCTCATTGATCATATTTAAGATGCGCTCGTTAATACGAGGCTTCATAGGCATACTGATATAGGGATATAGCTGTTCAAGATTTGAAATGAGCTTATTACAGTGAATGACATCATCTGTGAGTAACTTGATTTCAATGCCTACCTCACTTTTGAAGTAGTCAGTGATTTGCTCAAATTTATGGATGAATTCCGGCTTGTCTGCCTTGCTCTTTGGCTTTACTTCAATAAAATAATAATCACCGTCAATAGTTTCTACTAAAGTGTCAGGGGTATAGCGCCTGCGTTTACCATCTATTTCTAAGTAAACAGAGCATGGTTGAGTTAAGTAGCTCTTAACTGACGTATCGAACTCCAGTCTCATCATGGCATCAAGCTCAAGTTTACTTTCGACGTACTGCATAAATTTATTCTTTTCTGAATAGGCAGCAATACTTGGCTTTACACGACTAGTTCTGGATAACTTTCGTTTAAGCTCAAGTTTTCCAGAAGAGATGATGAAGTTGTCAAAAATGATATTCATATACTATTTCCTTTTGTCTTATGTAACGGTTAGCTTTTGTTTGTGGTTTATATGTTTAGTACAAAAAACAATCAAATCAAGTTTTATGAAATTTAATTAAATTGTTTTAATTCAATTTGTTATAAATAAATGTTGTTATAATATGTAAGTGCTATCACTTTTGTTTTTATAAGTTGTTGTCTTTAAAGTTATATTTATTGTCATCTAAATTAATAACCGTAATAAGATGTCTAAAACATCAGGTTTTCTTCTTTTGTTTACTTTTCATTTCGTCAGAACTTCTTTATTAGTAATAACCAGTAATCTGCTATGAGTATCTGGACATTTATTTCTAATTTTCTTTTTCCCTACTTCGCTTGAACTTTTTTTGGTAGTAATAACCAGTCATCAGCTATCAGTTTTTGGACAATTACTTTTAATTTTCTCTATTTCCCGTTTTGCCTGAATTTCTTTGTTAGCAATAACCAGCTATCAACTATGAGTTTCTGGACAATTAATTTGAGTTTGAGACAATTAATCGAGAAATATCTTTCTATCCATTTGAAATAAAGGTAAAAAAAGAAAGTAATTTTTGTAATTAAGTGCAGTAGGGCGTTGAATGTCAGAGCAGCTAGAGTTAGCAACAGAAAGAAAAATCAAAGTTATACCAGTAAAAAATATTGAAGATGCGTTGGTCGCTACGGCGTATAGCAATAAATTTAGGCGACTATGTCGATTCAAAACTCAGGCAGTGCTTGCGCCATACTTGGGATATGAGTCTTCAACAGTCGACCAGATAACGGACGACGCGATAGGCAAGGCAACTGAATTAACGTTAACTTGGGTAAGAAAGCTTCCCGAGAGTGAAGCAGCCGAGATACTTCATAATTTCAATCCGGATGAAAATGATATCAGAGCATATATGTACACTATTGTGCTGCGAGAAGCATTTAAGCGTTATCGCCGGTGGAATTCAGGTAAAAATGGTGGGAAGCAAGGGTATGCGGCGAGAGCCGAAATCACAGTAAATGATGGTGATGACGTGGAAGAAGCCGTTTTTGATGAGTGGGTCATAGAAAAAAATAAGGAACTATTCCCTCTAAACAATCGAACTGATTTTAAAGCGATAAACTTAGTTGATATTTTGACTGAAAAAGGCATTAGTGAAGACGTTATTGATTATATTCGATTAAAAATTATAGGTGGTGTTACATATGAAGAGTTATCTAAAGAGTATATGCAGTCTGAATCAAAATATGCAAAAGCGATAGATAGGGCATTAATTAAAGCTAAGTTGAAATGATTAGGTTATTGTAGAATTTTAATCTGGTAATTCTTATTAGAGTACCACTTGAAATTTGGGTATGAAGGTCTTTATAGTACTTCTAATTAGTTGACCAAATTAACCAATGCCGCTGCATCCTTTTTGTATTTGAGTTTGATCTGCGGGGTCATCTCCATAAAGAAAACCACCTAATTGATTCCCCCATGCAGGCAAGGAAGTACCAACCCTAATTTGTGCTGCTCCCGCAGCTCGTGAGTGGAAGCTTAGTTATTTTTTTAAATAAATTTCTCGTATTTTATTTGTAAATCATTGGCCAAAACTGCTGACCTAATTGTCAACTTTTGACTGATAGTGATGGCAAGTTTTTAGTGGTACAGGTGGCAACTTTGGAGCGGAATCTAAAATGAATATGAATTCCTAACATCAGCGATTGATGAAATGTAAATGGGTAGATTAAGCGATTGTGATTTATAAAAACAGTTTTGTATGTTGTGAATTGTAAATTAAAAGTTTAATTATTATAATGACTTAAATATTTATAGTTACAGGGATCGTTGCGTGATAACAGCTCAACAGTTTTTACTCAGATATAACGTCTTTAATGGCATATTTTTATACATTTCAAATGTCAATCGTAGTCAATATCTTTTAAGCGTAATTTTACTCCTTTTTACTTTCGGGTTTAATTTCAACACGCAAGCTTTCTATAATGAAGAAAATCCGGTTTGGTGTTTCCCAGTCAACTCGATAGCTAATTATGATATCAGTGGTGCGGCGGAGTGTAAAAACCTAATTAAGAAAAAGGCAGGGAAGCAGCCATATCTTTATCGTCGATATACTAGTGTATCGTGCTATGCAGTGCCACATCCAAACCCAGAACGAGCGAAATCACAAATAATATACAACTGCGATAGAACTGTAGAGAGGCTAATACCAGAAACATCAATTTGGGAAAAAGAATTTCGGCAATACGGTGTACCAGGTGGAACATATACATTTAAAACTTGTTACTTCCCATACTCTTGGGATAGTTCTGAAAAGAATTGCTTTAAAGACTGCCCTCCCGGGGCTTCGATCTTAGATAAAGCATTAGGTCTTTGTAAAGGTCGTTTTGGTGATAAAGAACCAGAAATGTGTGCTGCAAATGTTGGTAACCCTATTAATACTAGTAGTGGTGAAAAAATCCAGCCTCAACTACCAGATTATAAGGGAAGTGGTAGTTTCCCAATACGTTTTTCTCGTAATTATAAAAGCTTTCGTGCACCAGAAGTATTTAGACCTCCAGTTCAAAAAAGCGATGGTTCAACTGAATGGACACGTTATATTCAACCGGCTAATTATGCTGGAGTTTCTATTCCTAATTGGATCAATACCCGTGGATTAGATGAAACTCCCCCTGTAGGCTTCAAGCAATGGATGCATAGTTATCAATTATCCTTAGTTGCTTATTCTAACGCCTCTAAAGTTATCTTAGTTAGGGCAAATGGTGACAAACTTTACTACAGTAAAAATGTAGATGCCGCCATTTATACGCCTGATAGTCTAACTGGTGGTAAAATTGTTAAGTTAGAGAACAACTGGCTTTATACCGATCCACAAGGTAATGTTGAAACCTACAATAACGCAGGACAATTAATTTCAATTGTTAATAATCAGGGGTTAACGCAAATCCTAGCTTATGATGTTAATGATTTGTTAATTAGTGTTGCAGACCCTGCTGGCCGCCAACTCACTTTAGCTTATGACAGTGACAGTCGACTATCGACACTGACCAATCCTGATGGCAATGTTACAGCATATCAATATGACGTTCATGGCAATTTAGTCAAAGTGATGCATCCTGACGATACACCAGAAGATACAACAGATAACCCAACCACAAAGTATATTTATAATGCTGCTGAGCATCCTTATGCATTAACCGGGCTGATTGACGAAAACAATGCAGCATATGCTAATTGGAGCTACGATGTTGATGGTCGAGCAACGAGCAGTTCAAATTTCAACGGTTATAAACAAACCTCTGTTTCTTATAACGATGGTGATAATGTTTCTGTTACTGAAGCGAACGGTCAAACTCGTACACTAACATTTGATGATAAGGGGCGTTTATCCTCAGTTTCAGGTGGTAATTGTGGCCAGTGCAGTAATAGTGATGTTGCTACCTATAGCTATGATGCTAAAAATCAACTGGTCTCAAAAATTGATTTTAATGGGGTTGAAACGCGCTATAAATATAACGCACGTGGTTTACAAATCAAACGTACGGAGGCTTATGGCACAACACTGGCTCGTGTAACAACAACAGCATGGCATACTGATTTATCATTACCGATTAAAGTTACCTCGCCGACTCAGAAAATTGATTACGTTTATGGTGTTCGAGGAAGACTTGAAAGCATCACTGAAACTGATTTACTTGTTACTGACAGTCCTGCTCGTGTCATTACTTATACATACAACACGACAGGTTTACTGTTAAGTATTGACGGTCCCCGTACAGATGTAACAGACACCACTACTTTTGCTTATAACACAAAACATGATTTAAGCAGTATCACCGATGGTGTTGGCAATATTACGCAAATAACGAGTTTTGATGCACATGGTCATCCAACAACAATAGTTGATGCTAATAATGTGACAACTACCTTAGTCTATGATGTTCGAAACCGATTAATTAGCCAAACGGTGGCAGGTAACCTCACAAGCTTTGAATATGACAATATTGGCCAGCTGACGAAAATCACCTTGCCATCAGGTGCTATCACAAATTATCTCTATAGCGGTGCTCGCCTATTAACTAAAATGTCTGACGGACAAGGTAATAGTGTTAATTACATCTATGACGTGATGGGTAACGTAACTAAAATTGATGTAAAAGACCCTGCGGGTACGTTACATTCAACGCAACAACAAGTATTTGATGGATTAAATCGCTTAACCTCACAGATTGATGGCTTAAGCCAAACCACTGTCTTTGGTTATGATGCTGTTGGTAATCAAGTCAGCGTGGAAACGCCGTTACTCAAAGAAACGAAACAAGTCTATGATGCACTCAACCGCTTAAGTGAAACGACTGATGCGAAAGCGGGGAAAACAGCCTACAGTTATGATGCAGCAAATAATTTAATCGCAGTAAAAGCTCCTAACAATGCTGAAACCACCTATAGTTATGATGGCTTTGGTAACCTACTTTCCCAAACGAGTCCTGATACGGGGACAACGTCCTTTACCTATGATGTTGCAGGAAATCAGCTTAGTAAAACAGATAGTAAAGGCATAGCTATTAATTACAGTTATGATGCATTAAATCGTTTAACCAGTATTGATTACCCAACTGATGCTTTAGACGTGACGCTAACCTATGATACTGGCACAAACGCTAAAGGACGATTATCACAAATATCGGATGGTAGTGGCTCTACAACGTATAGTTACAATGCCCTTGGTCAAGTGAGCAGTAAAACATCAATAGTCTCAGGGAAAACGTTTATTGTAAGTTATGGTTACAATGGTGCAGGGCAATTAACTAAAATAACGCAACCGAGTGGTCGAGTAGTGAATCTAACTCGTGATGCACATGGTCAAATATCAGGCATTAATGAGTTAACAGATAGTGTTACTCAAAACTTACTAACCAGCGCGAGTTATGTTCCATTTAGCTCGGCTAAGTCGTTAACCTTTGGTAATGGTAAAACAACCATTAAAACACATAACCTTAATGGCCAATTAGCAAGTATTAATGTCAGCGATATCTATCAGTCATCACTTGCCTACAACAGTGATAGTAATATTTCGGGACTTACCAACACAGTAACACCTACATCTAATCAAAGCTTTACCTATGATGAACTCGATAGAATAACAGAAGCAACAGGTGCTTACGGCACCCTTGGTTATAGTTATGATAGTGCCAGTAATCGCATGTCTAAAACAGACAACGCACAAGCAAATTCTCTTGCTTACAATGCTGAAAGTAATCAACTTGCAAGCCCATATCTACATGATGCTAACGGAAATCGCACTAAAGACAGTAAGCGTACATATTCATATGGCGACAACAATCGTTTAATTGAAGTGACCAATGATGAAAGTGGCGTCAAAACGATATACCTATATAACGGGCTTGGGCAACGGGTTAAAAAATCGAATGTCTTTGGTGATATTTATTTTATTTATGATGAACAAGGTTTACTCATCGCCGAGGCTAATAGCGCAGGAAGTATCAAGAAGGAATATGTGTACTTTGAAGGTCAGCCGTTAGCCATGTTCCAAGGAGGGTAAGCATGAATGTATTAAACAACAAAATAACACAGCTTATTTTTGTTTTTCTGGCATATTTTTATGCGGCGTCCACGTTGAGCGCCAGCTCTACTGTAGGTAATTTATTAGCATTTGATGATGACACGCATCAACAATATCACTGGTCCGTAAACAATAGTTCAATTCATCAAACGGCTAACATTTATAGTTCAGGTAATGCTTATGAATATAAGGGGACTTATGCATTACTCAAAGACTCAATAGATAATGAACGGTGGATTAATTATATCGCGGACATGGATATACGCTCGACAGATAATGACTTTATTGGGGTAATGTTTCGTTATATAGATGAAAATAATTATTATCGATTCAATTGGAATGCGCAAAGTAGTAAGCGACAACTCATTAAGGTAAAAGATGGTGCAGCTAGTTTATTAGCTGAAGACCTAGTTGCTTACGAATTGGATAAAACCTATGCATTGAAAATAGACGCCGATGGTGCATCCATAGAGGTATATATCGATAATATCAATGTTCTCAGTGCTAATGATAATAGCTTTAGCCATGGTGCTATGGCGTTATATTGCTCAGGGAATACAGGTTGTCATTATGAAAATATAGCGGTTAAGGATGTAACTACGGACGCACTTTTATCAACTCCCAAAAACATGAACGCTCTTCAAGTTATAGACGAAGGTATTACATCAGGTCCATCTAATTGGTTATCAAAGAGCGAAAATCCATGGGCTATTGATAGTAGTCGCTCTTATAGCGGCGATTACTCTTTGCGTTCAGGTGGAACGAATCAAAATGAAAAAAGCACACTAAGTACTATTGTAAATACAAATGGCGACGCTATAAGCTTTTTTATAAGTGTTAGCTCTCAGTCATGTTGTGACTATCTTATATTCTATATTGATGATATTGAGATGGGAAGGTGGTCTGGAGAGGTTGATTTTACTTATGTTGAATTCGCATTAGAGGCAGGGAAACATCGATTTGAGTGGCGTTATGAAACCGACGGAAACGTTAGTGAAGGAGTCAATGCTGCATGGCTAGATAATATTCACCTACCCGGTGACGCAGATTCAGATAATGATGGTATTGCTGATGCACTAGAGTATACATACTTTGACCATCTTAATTCGGATTTATCATTTGACCATGACTCGGATGGTCTAACAACCGAACAAGAGTTGCTAATTGGCACGAACCCTCAAGCAATTGATAGTGATCATGATGGGTTGCCTGATAATTGGGAAGTTCACCATGAAACTGATCCGATAGCGATTACATATATCACAGCAAATGCGGGTGAAGATTTTATTACTTTTGGTACATTAAATACACAGTTAATAGGAAGTGGCTTAGCTAGAACAGCTGCCTCTATTGTGAGCTTTCAATGGACACAAATAAGTGGGGAAGCGATTAATATTATTCAGGCTAACCAAGCGAAAGCGAATTTTTTCGCTCCTAACGTATCAACAGAAAAAGTAATTTTATTTTTACTAACAGTTACAGATAGCAGTGGGCATAAGGCCACTAATACTGTTGCCGTAACGGTTAAGCCCTTTAGTGAGTATAATTTCGCTCCTACGTTAGTAGGATCTCAAGAAGTGTTGGTGGCAGGCAATGAGCAAGTATCAATTACTATTGCGGCGACCGACAAAGATAACGATCCTCTGACTTACACTTGGGTGCAAACAAGTGGTGAGTCGGTAACTGTAGCCTCAACAAATACTAATACTTTAGCGTTTACTGCGCCAAACGAAACAAGTAATAAGGTTTATAGTTTCAAGCTTTCGGTTACTGACAACAATCATACCGTTGAGCGTACGGTGGTGGTCGCGGTAAAAGCACCAGAAATAATCGCTGGCACATATTATTATCATAACGACCACTTAGGTACACCACAGATGATGACCGACACCAGTGCGACTGTTGTTTGGCAAGCCAATTACACTCCATTTGGTGAAGCTGATATTATTGTTGAAGCCGTTACGAATAACATCCGTTTCCCTGGGCAATATTATGACCAAGAATCAGATTTACATTACAACTACTTTAGGGATTACGACCCTGAGTTGGGGCGCTATATTCAAAGTGATCCGATTGGTTTAGCGGGGGGGATTAATACGTATGGGTATGTTGGTGGGAATCCGATAAATCTTACTGACCCGTTTGGCTTAGTTGCTAAAGGCAATCATAAACTTGATCTTGCCCAAGTTGAACAAATAAAGCAGCGATTGAAAGATTCGACACTAGATAAAAAGACAAGAAATGAGCTTAAGCAAAAGCTGAAACGGCATGAAAAGGCAACGGGTGAAAGACATAGTAGAGGGTCACAATCAAAAAAATCGAAAGTACCTGGTTTTGTTCCTTTCATTCTTTGGAATTTACACCAAAAGCAGTGCCGAATGGGATTAGTAAGCGGTAATATAGGCTGTTCACCAGAAAACATTCCAAAAATTTGTGCATAATTATTAACTCAAAACTATTTAGGTTACGTTGAATATGAAAATATTACCTGGTGTTGGCATTGGTAGCGTCCAATTTGGAATGAAAGAGAATGAAGTAATTAAAATATTGGGTGTTCCTGATGAAGTCGAAGAGCTTGAACATATAGAAGGTGAAAATGACTGGTATCGTGAACTTTATTATTCAAATGAAGGAATATCTCTGTCATTCAATTCTGAAGATGAATTTAGGCTTGGAAATATATCGATAACAGGTAAAGGACACACTCTGCTGGGTCAGGCAGTCTTGGGGACCGATATTAATCAAGCTAAAAAAACTATTTTACAGATATCTAATCAGCAACCTATTTATGAAGATTGTACTTGGGGCAAACCTGAGAGCAGTGAGTTATTAAACTTAGATAGTTTAGGTCTTATGTTTTGGTTCAAATCAGGAATTTGGGATGAATTAATTTGTAGTTACCTATTTGAAGATGATAATGAAACTGTCCGATGGCCATCTAAGTGAAAATATATAGTTATCAAAAAGAAGAGGATGATTTCTTAGATTTACAAGAGATATCTTTTGTCGCTAAACCTGAGAATTTATCTGAAGTCGTCAAGTTTTTGCAAAAAGCAATTGAGCTTCAAAAATCAGGCGAAAGTGATGAAGATCATATTCATTTGCAAGATGTATGGGATGATTGGAATGACTCGTATCCAGATATTGTTATTAAATTGAAATGAGAAAGCTATTAAGTTGATTTGAATCCAAAGCCTCGCGTGCGGGGCTTTTTGTTGTTTAGTATCAAGTTTCTTTGTGGTCTTTACTGATATATTTTAGCTAGATTTATTAATGTGTTACTGTCATTATTCAATTGTTAGTACAAGGGATTTAGTATTGGCGATGTTAAAGCTTAAAAAGTGGTACGTCATAGGTGAAAGGATTTTCCAAAGCCTCACTAGCCGAGGCTTTGTAATATAGAATCAAAATGAGGAAGAATTCATAGGGAATTGCTAATGGATGTACAACAAAAACTAGATGTACGTAAAGCCTTTAAACTGCGAATCCATGAGTCAAATGGAAATGCATTCGAAGATTTATTTTGCGATGTGATGCGTGCATCAAACAAGGGCTTTAAAAAAGTTAAGCCACAAGGACGCATTGGTGATAGAAAAAATGATGGTTTTATCCAATCTGAAGGAAAATATTATCAAGTTTATGCCCCTCAATCTCCGAATGGCAATCCGACTTCCGCCACTTCAAAACTCGAAGGCGACTTAGACGGTCTAATTGCATATTGGGGTAATGAACATAGCTATGAAATTAAACATTTTTATTTTGTATTTAATGATAAATATCATGGTGCTTATCCAGAAATATACACAACACTAAATAGCGTTAAGAATAAGTACAATCTGGAAGTTTGCGATGTATTTCTTTCTTCTGAATTAGAAGACATTTTCATGGAATTACCAGAAGATAATATTGCAGCAATATGTGGATATTATCCAAAGCCAGAAGATATTGGGTTTATAGATAATTCAATCATAGCTGAAATTGTAGGTTACGTATCTACGAACTACAGTGGCTTTTCTGACTCTCAAACCAATGAACCACCTGACTTTTACAACAAGATATACTTCAATGAGTTGGGTGAAAACACTGCTAGACACCTTAATTTAGGAGCATATCAAGTAGGCTATGTTGAAGACTACTTTCGAACCAATAGTAAGTTTTCTCGCCAGCAATCTAGAGATTCATTGAATAAAATGTATTTACACCATTTAAAAGCTGACAATGCAGAAGCTGCGGCAATAACGGGACTGTCCGAGTCCGATATAGTTTTTAAAAGTATGATTGATGAAATGTTGCCTGCTAATTTATCTAATATGCAGAGGCGCGATTATGAAAGAAATGTGATTGCTGTTATGTCTTTCTTTTTTGAAGCATGTGATATTTTTGAGGAACCACCTGAAGGTTATGACCCAAAGGTGAGTACAAATGCTTAGACCCCAAAAACATATACGATTATCTGAGTCGATTTTGGGGTTAGGTGCAAATATTCTAAATTTACTGTCTCGCCCACGAACCCCTGAACAAATCTATGACAAGTTGAGTAACCTCAATTTGCTCATCAGTCATGACTTTGAACACATCATTTTAGCGTTGGACTTCTTATATGCATGTGGAGCAGTTGAGTTAAATGAACAAGGAAAAATAGTCAAATGCAGTTAATTTCCCTAGAAGCGAATAAGCCGTCTTTTAATACCGTTAAGTTTAATCCTAATGGGTTAACCCTTATTGTTGGAAAAAGCACATCAACTGATAAAAACAATACATACAATAGTGTTGGAAAATCGTTATTGCTTCAAATCATAAATTTCTGTCTTGGATCGAATAAAATTGCGGCATTTGAACAGTATTTGTCTGGATGGGAATTTACACTTAGCTTCAAGATTGGAGATAAAACCTTTACCGCAAACAGAGCCGCAGATAAACAAAATAAAATTTACCTAAATGATAAAGAATTAGGGCAAGCAGCTTTCAATGCAGAAATGGAAAAGAAGCTTGTAGACATACCAGAAGATTCACCATACCTTACTTTTAGGACAGTTCTATCACGTTTTTATCGTACAGGCCGGGGAAGTTATGTATCAACCCTTGCCACTGCGAAAGAGCAGCCATTTTCTTCTTTGGTAAATAATGCTTTCTTGCTTGAATTAGATCTTGATTACGTTTATCAAAAGCGGATTACACGTAAGCGTTATCAAGAGTTAGAAAAGTTCGAAAAGTCGTTCAAAAAAGACCCAGTAATAAGGGAATACTACACTGGCGATTTGGATGTTGAATTTGAAATTTCTCGCTTATCACAAGATGTAAAGAAATTAGAATCCGATATTAAAAATTATAATGTGGCAGAAAATTACGCAGCGATTCAAGCGGAAGCAGATAGAATGGCTGAACAACTGTCACAAATGAAAAACAGGCTTTATTACTTAAGCACCAGTATCAAAAATATTAAACACAGTATGAGCTTATATCAAGATATGGACTTGGAAAAAGTTTATAGCCTCTATGGTGAAATTACTGAACTTTTCAAAGAAGGCACACTACAAACACTCGAAAATGTCACAGAATTTCATAAAAATATTCATATCAAACGAAGCGAACGATTAGCTAAAGAGCTTAAGAAGCTATCTGCTACGCATTTGGAAGAAGAAAAAACCAAAAGTGAGTTGCAGAAAGCTTTTGATGAAAAAATGAAGTTGCTGGCAAAAAGTCGAGCATTGGACTTTTTCGCGGCAATCAATGCCCAATTAACTGAACTAAAAAGCAAGCTTTCCAAACTACAAGATTACAAAAATATTTCGGCACATTCTAAAAAAGAAATGGCTGAAGCGATAAAGGAACTATCAAGCCAAGAAGTAACTACTATCGATTATTTGGAAGCCTACAAAGAGCAAGAACATGCTGTTTACCAAGGGTTTAGTAATTTGGCAAATGAGTTTTATCCTGAAGTACCTGCTGGTATTTCAATTCAAAATAACGAGGGTAACAACCAAGAGCGTTTCAAAATAAGTGCAAAAATTCAAAATGATGCTTCAGATGGAATTAACGAAGTTAAAATCTTTTGCTATGACTTAAATAACTTAATTAACTCCTCTGTTCATCATTTTCAAAGTATTTTCCATGATAGTAGGATGTTTAGTGATATAGACCCAAGACAAAGAGCTATTTTGCTGCAACAAGCTCATACTTTAACAAAAGCTTCAGGCATGCAATATATAGCTACAATGAATGAAGACCAACTATTAACACTTAAAGAAGTACTTCCTATAGCTGAGTATACTGAGATAACTGATACAATTAAGCTAGAACTAAAGGATGATTCCCCTGAATCTAAATTGCTTGGAATTCAGATAGATATGCAATATGAAAAAGAATAACTTTGCTCTCAAAGCCAGCGGAAGCTGGTTTTGCCTATTTATGAGCTATATTAAGTTGAAACTCACCGAGGGCTTAGTAGATTAGACTTTTTTTGTTAACTGGTATATTGGTCTAGCGAACTTTGAAATTACGAAAAATCGCCCGTTTTCAATTGCCAAATAAAGTCTTGTATTACTCTAATCCCGTCAGGAGTATTAACAAGTTCAATGGCTGCTTCCCCATCAAATTGAGTTCTGGGAGTGCTTAACCACTCTGATATTACTTGCTCATTACCCTTAAACATTGTATTAAGCTCATCGTATATGTCTTGAGGTACTTTATGTTTTGGTGATTTCCATAGCGTTAATTTACTTTTATCTAGTGAACAATCTAGCGTGTCTGAAGCAGATAGTTCCATCTGCACTATCATCTCATCGGGTAGTTCGAGACAGAGCTTACCTTCGATTAATAATAACTTGGTCTTTGTGACATTTTTAAATTGCATGATAGCTCCTAATACTAAGGTAATTATTAAGTAAATTTTTTTAGCTCGTTTGTCCAGCAATCTAAGTAAGTATTAAGCTCTTGGTTACTGATACTACTTTTAATAACAAAATGAAAAATTGGAAATAGGCATTCGCCAGATATCTCGACGTAATAAATATCGATTGAAGAAGATCTTTTAGCAATGAATGTATTTAGCTTGATGAGTAATCTATTAATAATAAAACGATACTGCTCATCAATATTTTTATGACTTGCAGTGAAAGTTATGTGTGAATAATTAAACAGGTTGTCTTCATCTGCTAATGTCATGACTTGTTCTATTTTTTAGATTGATATAACTAAAGATAGTATGTGTTATTTCAAATCACAACAAAATAGATAGTATCAAAAATGAACTATCTACTTTATAAACAAATGGTTATATTTTCATTGTGGTGGCTTTACCGTCATTTCTCTTGGTACACTTTCACTCATTATATACAATTAACTCGAACAGATTTTATACCTAATAAAACTATAATTTGAATTCTTTGCTCTCAGTACAGCGGAAGCTGATTTTGCTTTATTGGAAATAACCTATAGGTAAAACCTGTTAATCTTTTGGCGAATAGCAATTTTGACGTTATTGGCTTAAATGTTGTAAATGGACATTTGATTTCAATTTTTCCAAAAGCTCTGATTGCATATATTGATAGATGTCGTCGATATTCAGTATCTCTATTCTAGCCAAGTAGAGCTTGTCTATGTATTCTGCTATACGTTTAGCGTGCATTGATTCCATCACGTATATCTGCTCAATCAAGTAATTCAACAGTGCAAAGCCGCGTGCGATAATGAGTACAATACTTTTCACTTAAGCCGGCCGATTGAAAGACATGCTTGTTCTCAAGGGACTTGAAGTAATCTTCAGCAGTCCGGGAGCGATGTAAATTGGCGGTACAAAGAAATAAAATATTCATGGCAGTATTATACGTAATTAATCTCTGGCCGGGGTAAGTAAATTGTTACACCGCCTTTTTTAAAATATACGTTTTGTTTTAATACTAACCTTCAAAATCTATCGTTATTTTGTGCTTTATTATGTGTTTTTCTGACATGGCAAAGTTACTGACGTGGTAAAACTTATTTAGATTCGTGGTAATTGCAATTTAAATTAGTGGTAAGGCAAGAGTAGAATCTACAGGTAGCATCAACAGTCAATGCAATTAAGCATGCGCCAATATTTCTGACATGTCATTTAAGTATGACCTCTAGGTTTCTTGAAATACCTCATTAATTTAAGCTTGTTTTTCCTCTTTTTACATTTAGACCTTTAATACTAATGAGTTTCACATTTCTGGAAACTTTTTGGTGAAACTAAAAACACCATGTGAGTGATATGTTTTAGATATTAACTATGTAGATTTTCGATATTAATACACTTAATTAAAACACCTGTTTAAAAAAATTTGCTTTCCCTATCCTTTCAAGGCAAACTCATTTGCACTTTATTTCGTTTACTAGTTCATTATTGAAGAAGTTAGTAAATTAAATATTACCCGCTTGGTAGTAGTCTATGATTACGCATTACCAGTCAATCGACCCATAAAAGTCAGGAGAGTAGGCATGTTATTTCAAGGCAAAAGCCTTTCTGCCCAATTGTTAGATGACGGCATTGTAGAATTTAAATTCGATGCGCAAGGTTCAGTTAACAAATTTGATCAGGCAACGTTTAAAGAATATATCGCAGTTGTTGATGCCATTAATAATTGTAGTGAAGCAAAAGGGGTATTAGTTACTTCTGGTAAGCCTTCTTTCATCGTTGGTGCTGATATCACCGAATTCTTAGAGATATTTAAAAAGCCTGAAGCCGAGTTAATGCCTTGGATTAAAGAAGGCTCGGATGTTTTTGACTCATTTGAAGATATTAACCTGCCAACAGTTGTTGCCATTAATGGTTTCGCATTAGGTGGTGGTTGTGAAATGGCCTTAGCTTGTGATTACCGTATTGCCGATACAAGCTGTTCAATTGGCTTACCTGAAGTAAAATTAGGTTTAATGCCTGGCTTTGGCGGCACAGTACGTTTACCACGTGTTATTGGTGCTGATAATGCTATTGAGTGGATGTCGACAGGTAAAGCACACAAAGCGGTGCAAGGAATGGCTGTTGGCCTACTTGATGCTGTTGTAGCTCCTGAACATTTACGTGAAGCAGCGCTTAATATGCTTAACCAAGCTATTGCTGGTAAGTTAGATTGGCGTGCAAAACGTCAACCTAAATTAGAAGCGTTAAAACTATCGCCAGTTGAAACAATTATGACCTTTAATACTTGTAAAGGCATGATCGCGGCAAAAGCGGGTAAACATTACCCTGCACCAATGGCAACCGTAAAAACTATTGAAGCAGCTGCTGGTTTAGACCGTGCTGGCGCAATGGCATTGGAAAATGCTGGTTTTGCTAAACTAGCGAAAACTGATGCCGCGACCGCTCAAATTGGCCTATTTATGGCTGATCAAGTTGTTAAAGGTAAAGCGAAAAAAGCGGGTAAACAAGCCACTAAAGCTGTTAACAAAGCGGCTGTATTAGGTGCTGGTATTATGGGCGGTGGTATTGCATACCAGTCTGCTTATAAAGGCACGCCAATTATCATGAAAGACATTAATGACCAAGCGCTTGATTTAGGCTTAACAACGGCTGCCGGTATTCTTAGCAAGCAAGTTGAACGTGGTCGCATGAACGCTAAAAAAATGGCGGGCGTGTTAAATAACATCACACCATCTCTTAGCTACGACAGCGTTAAAGATGTTGATATTGTTGTAGAAGCGGTAGTTGAAAACCCGAAAGTTAAAGCTATGGTGTTGGCTGAAGTTGAAAGCCATGTTGCTGATGACGCTATTGTTACGTCAAATACGTCAACCATTTCAATTGATTTGTTAGCAGAAAGCGTAAAACGCAAAGATAAATTTTGTGGTATGCATTTCTTCAACCCAGTAAACAAAATGCCGTTAGTCGAAGTTATTCGTGGTAAAGAAACCTCTGATGAAACAGTTGCAGCTGTTGTGGCTTACGCAGCGAAAATGGGCAAATCTCCAATTGTAGTAAATGACTGCCCAGGTTTTTATATCAACCGTGTTTTATTCCCTTACTTTGCCGGCTTTAGCCAGTTAGTGCTTGAAGGTGCTGACTTTACTGCCGTTGATAAAGTAATGGAAAAACAATTTGGCTGGCCAATGGGCCCTGCATACTTACTTGATGTTGTTGGTATTGATACAGCTGACCATTGTACTGGTGTTATGTCGGCAGGCTTCCCAACCCGTATGACTAAAATTGACAACGACCCTGTAAGTGCTTTATATGCGAATGAGCGTTTTGGTCAGAAAAACGGTAAAGGTTTCTATGACTACGGTAAAGACAAGCGTGGTCGTCCAACAAAAGTGGCTGCACAAGCTGCTTATGACTTATTTTCAGTTGAAAACAAAGAGTTTAGCCAAGACGAAACTATTGCTCGCTTGATGATCCCTATGGTCAATGAAGTGGTTCGCTGTTTAGAAGAAGGTGTAGTTGATACTGCAGCTGAAGCCGATATGGGCTTAATTTACGGTTTAGGTTTTCCTCCATTTAGAGGTGGTCCAATTCGTTATTTAGAAACACTAGGTTTAGATAACTTTATTGCCATGGCTGATAAGTACGCACACTTGGGCGAGATTTATCAAGTGACTGACGGATTGCGCGACATGGCGAAATCTGGCAAATCTTATTTTACAACCGATGTTAAAACTAACAGCGTTAAAACAGCTTAGGCGCAGGAGAAAATCATGAAAGAAGTCGTTATTGTCGATTGCATCCGTACCCCAATGGGACGCTCAAAAGCTGGTGTTTTTCGTAATGTTCGTGCTGAAACTTTATCAGCACACTTAATGCAACAATTGTTAGTTAGAAACCCAAACTTAGATCCTGCATTAATTGAAGATATTATTTGGGGTAATGTTAAGCAAACTAAAGAGCAAGGTTTCAATATTGCTCGTAATGCGCAACTATTAACGGATATTCCAAAGTCTACAGGTGCTGTTACCGTTAACCGTTTATGTGGTTCTTCAATGCAGGCACTACATGATGCTACAACCAATATCATGGCCGGCCAAGGTGATGTGTTTATGGTTGGTGGTGTTGAGCACATGGGTCATGTACCTATGATGTATGATGTCGATTTTGACCCTGCACTAAGTAAGCATATTTCTCGTGCTGCCGGCAACATGGGTTTAACGGCTGAGTTATTAGGTATGCAGCACGGCGTTACACGCGCAGAGCAAGACGCATTTGGCGCTCGTTCTCATCAGTTAGCGCATAAAGCTATGCTTGAAGGTCGTTGGGCAAATGAGATTGTGCCAACATTAGGTCATGACGCTATGGGTGCTTTAACGCTAATTGAGCATGATGAAGTTATTCGTCCAGAAACTACAGTTGAAAGCTTATCGGGTTTACGCCCAGTGTTTGACCCTGTAAACGGTACGGTAACTGCGGGTACTTCTTCTGCACTTTCTGATGGCGCTTCTGCAATGTTAGTAATGTCGGCAGAAAAAGCGAAAGAAATGGGCTTAACACCACGCGTTAAAATTCGCGGTATGGGGGTTGCAGGTTGTGATCCATCAACTATGGGCTTTGGTCCAGTTCCTGCCACTAAGAAAGCATTAAAACGTGCTGGCTTAACCTTAGCAGATATTGAATTGGCTGAGTTTAACGAAGCATTTGCTGCACAAGCGTTATCATGTGTACGTTCATTAGGTTTAGAAGACAAAATGGATGACATGATTAACCTTAATGGTGGCGCTATTGCACTAGGTCACCCATTAGGTTGTTCAGGTAGTCGTATTTCAGGCACCTTGATTAACTTAATGGAAGCGCAAGATGCGAATATTGGTTTAGCCACTATGTGTATTGGCTTAGGTCAAGGTATCGCAACAGTATTTGAAAGAGTGTAATTTTATCTAGCATTTTTGATAAGAAGTTTGAACTAACTTTTTGTTAGTTATCTTTTGAAAGCCCAACTTTGGTTGGGCTTTTTTGTTTTTTCTTTAATAAACATGCTTAACATTCGATAAGTTCATTATTTAAAAAGCTTAATCTTTACGGTTAAGAAAAGGCTTTAGTCGTGACAAGCCTTGCGTAATTTGGTCTTCGCTTTGACCTGCAAATCCGAGCCTAATAAATTTATTTTCATCATTTTTAGACTCTAAATGAAAAGCCTTTTCAGCTAATAAGAAGATGTTATTTTCTTGTGCTGATTTTGCTATTTCTTCCGCATTACCCCCAACATTTACCCATAACGTCATGCCACCTGCAGGCACGGTAAAGTCGAGTTCTATGCCTTCTGCTATGAAACTGTTTAATGTTTCCACCATACATTGTCGTCTTTTTTGATAAATACGTGTCGCTTTTCTTAAGTGCCGTTCAAATGCGCCATCTTTCATCCACCGAGCAACGGCATCTTGTAATACCACGTTGGCTTTATGGTTGATCATTGTTCGATAGCTGACAATGTGTGCTGCGAGCGATTGGTCTACCGCAATAATACCCAAGCGAATTCCAGGGAACATAATTTTAGAAAAACTTGATAAATATATAACTAGCCCCGCAGGATCATTAGCCGCCATAGGGGCTAATGGCTGACTGTCATAATGAAATTCGTGATCGTAATCGTCTTCAATGATCGGCACATTGTATTGCTGTGCTAGCTGATAAACTTTTATTCGCTGCGCTGCGGGTAGTGTGGTGGTAGTGGGGTATTGATGAAGCGGAGTTAAATAGAGCAGGCGAAGTTTATGTTGCTTAAATAATTGCTCAAGGTGTTCGACATCAATACCTTCTTTTGTTTGTTTAACACCGATAAGTTCAGCGCCAGCATTTTTCAATGCGTTCCAAGCTGGACGATAACCTAAACTTTCTACCGCAACCTTGTCGCCTGGTTTTAACAAAATTTGTGAAATAATGTATAGCGCTTCTTGGCTACCATTAACGACAATTATTTCTTTATTAGCAATTGCTCTCACTCGACGTAAATAAGTACTAACTTCAGTAATAAAGGCTGGAAAACCATTGTTATTTCCGTAGTTCAATTCATTAATCTGTGGGCGGCTCATTGCTTCATTTACGTAGCTTCTAAATTCATTAAAAGGGAACAATGAAATATCAGGGTTACCGCCAGCGAAGTTAAATTGGTAATCGCTAGCTTGGCGCTGCAAGTTATTATTTTCGGTTTTTACCAACCGCCACTGATGTTTATTGCTGACATCATTAAGGTTTTCATTACTTTTTAGTGAAAGATAAATTGGTAGTGTTTGCGCTACGGAATAACCTTGCCTTTCTTTGGTTTCAACCCAGCCCTGTGCTTCTAATTCATGATAAGCCGACATAATGGTATGACGATTAACTGATAACTGTGCTGCTAAGGTACGCGCTGAAGGTAACTTTTCACCAGTAGAAGCGTTGCCATTCTTAATGGCCTGTCGAATTGCATTAGCGATTTTTAAATACAACTTCTCTGCGCTCTCTTCTAAAGTTAGATTCAGTATCTGCATTGGATATAGTTCTTTGGTATAGGTAATTTATTTAAACTGGTTGTTTTGTTTATACCATAAAAAGAGAGAATACCAATCATCACTTTTAAATAGAGCAAGTTATGTTTAACCCCCAAGCCACTACGTTGAGCACCAATAAAGTCACGTTACGACCCCTAGCACTTGAACACTTAGATGATTTTTATCGTGCCGGCGCTTTTCCAGAGGTTTGGCGTTGGTCCTTACCTGATAAATGTACGTCTAAAGCAACAGCCAAGAATTGGTTGAATTATTCACAAGCAATGGCTGATCAAGGTGAACATGTACCTTTTGCTATTTTTGATGATGAAAGCGGAGAGTTGGTAGGGAGTACACGTTACTGTTCAATTATGCGCGAGGATAGAAATTTAGAAATAGGTTTTACCTTTATTACCCCTAAATACCAGCGTAGCCATATTAATACTCACGCCAAATATTGCTTATTAAAACATGCATTTGAAGAGCTTGGTGCGATAAGAGTTGAGTTTAAAGCTCATGAGAAAAATGAAAAGTCACGTAAAGCGATAGTAAGGATAGGTGCAACATATGAAGGTCTGCTACGTCATCAGCGCATTCTGTCTGATGGCACTTTTCGCAACACCGCTATTTTTTCAATTATTGCTAGCGAATGGGCGGCTATAAAGTCAACGCTAGAAGCAAAAATGTAAAGCACAGGCACGGTAAGAAAAGCAGCAAAGGCGTTATTATGTATATACCAAAAAAATTTAAACAAAGTGATACAGAGGCATTAAAAACATTGATGGTTGAATATCCTTTTGCAACGCTTATTGGCAGCTCTGAATTAGGGTTAGAAGTGAATCATATACCACTAATGTTGAAGCAAGTAGATGGTAAAGACACACTACAGGGACATATTGCTAAAGCTAATCCATTATGGAAAAACATCGCTGACAAAGCGGAAGTGTTGGTCGTATTTAACGGACCTAATTGCTATATATCACCTAATTTTTACCCAACTAAAATGGCCACGGGCAAGGCTGTGCCAACATGGAACTATGTTGCTGTGCATGTAAAAGGGCTTATATCGTTTGTTCATGACAACACACGCAATCTTGATTTACTCAACTGCTTAACTCGTCAACATGAGGCACTACAGCCCAAACCTTGGTCTATTGAAGACGCGCCAAAACAATACATAGCAAAAATGCTCCCCGCTATAGTCGGTATTGAAATTGATATTTCCTCAATAGCAGGGAAGTGGAAGGTGAGCCAAAACCAACCGACTATCAACAAGCAGGGAATTTTTAATGCTTTATCCGAAGAAAACGAAAGTCATGCACTAAAAATAGCTGAATTGGTTAAAAGTCATATGGAAGAAATGACGTAAGTTGTATTTTTAGAAGAAAAAACTATAGGGGACTTAGCTTGAACTGGCACTTTTAAGTATTGGAGGGTAGCTAGGTGTAGTAGCTCATACTTAATTTCAGAGCCTGAATTGACCTAATCGTACAGTGGATTAGGTCAGTAATGAGTCTGAAGCTGTTTTGCAAAAACCTGTAATATGGCCACTTTGTGCACATTGCTGACATTAGTAATTAATCTTTTTCCTATATTCTCTAATGAACAAAACAGTAATAACCTAACCTGTCCATAAAAAACTATAATATTACAATAAGAGTTTGAAATTAAAGAATATTAAGCTAATTTATTCAATGTTCAAGTAGATGGGAGTTAAAGGTAATGTTAACACTTTAGAGTTCTAGACATAAAACTAGCAATAAAGTACTAAATAACCTCAACTAATTGAAGGAGTTACCCATGTCATATTATTTTACAATACTATTTTATTGGACTCCCTAAACAATCTCAACCAATTGAAATATATGTATATTTAACTTGAGGCATGTTTTTTGTATTACATTTTATAAAAAATAACAAATATAATTTACAACATGTAATGGAATTAAAGGGAATGTCATATGAAATTTAAATTATTTAATATCGCTTTAGTAGGTTTAACTCTATCAATATCAACAGTGGCAAATGCTGGCGTAATTTATTGGGCAGACTGGAAGTCAGGCACATCAACAGAAGTACTTGGAGAGTTTGTAACTAATACATCGACAATCGATATTACATATACTAACCCTCAAGGTATTGCTTTTTTACAAACAGGTACAGGTACAGATTATTTTCGTAGTTTTCAAGATCCTTCCATATCACCATATACTAGCAGCGAAGTTGATAACACTCCTACAGCTTCAGAGATGATAGGTTTGAAAAACGCAGGAAACCAAACTCTTTCATTCTCAGAATCAGTGGCGAACATTGTTTTTTCTTATGTTAGTTTAAATGGTAATGGTTATTCTTTCGATCAGGATTTTGATATTTTATCTGTTGGGGGAGTCGACGGTAAAGCTGCTGGGTATTGGGGGTCGGGAACTTCTTACAAGAATATTATTGACCACGGAAATGGTGATATTGAATATCAATTGCTTGGTACAGGCGAACCACATGGCACAATCCAATTCAAAGGCGCTTTTGATAACGTTAGCTGGAATAGTTTAAGTAGTGAAAACTGGAACGGTTTTACTGTTGGGGTACAAGGAGCTTCAAAAGATGTATTTACTTCAGTGCCAGAGCCATCAACACTTGCTATTTTTGCACTAGGAATAATGGGTTTAGCATCACGCCGATTTAATAAATAATTATTTATTAAAATTTATTTTAGAAAACATCAATCATAACGATTGATGTTTTTTTGTTTCTGATGATTAGTGTTTTTTGATTTTTTACATCGTCAGCCAAATCATTGGACATGCTAGAGCCAGAATACTCTCGAACTGTATTTTTAATGGTGGTCTATAACTGCGTAGTTGAGCAAGGTAAGCCACGTATCATTGAATAGAAGTTAAATGCGCCATCCTCTAACTCTATTCCAATATTAATAATTCAGAGATTTCACTAAGTAGTTTTATGACTTGTCGGTGCGCTAAGCTGACATTTAGCAGTAAATGTTTTGCCATATATTTTGTAATGTATCACTTCATAAAATTTATATTAAT
>OJBM01000033.1_pt1 | contig 84015 bp, 69 predicted proteins | sample 1591061 | NCBI WGS metagenome assembly OJBM01 (sample SAMN05416872, study PRJEB24817) | seawater metagenome | isolation source: Sea water | place: Canada:Atlantic | collected 2013-11
GGTCTAAAGGTTACTGACAATGAATCGAATACTACACACAATGCTAAGAGTCTCTGACATTAAGCGTTCTGTTGCATTTTATAGCAATGTGATGGGTATGGATGTACTACGAACGTTTGACCAACCAGAGCAAAAATTCTCACTTACATTTATGGGGTATGGTAAAGAATCAGAAACCTGTGTTTTAGAGTTAACATTCAATTATGGTGATAAAAAATACGACATGGGTAATGCGTTTGGCCATATTGCGATTGGTGTTGATGATTGTTATGAGGCATGTGAAAAAATTAAGGCATTAGGAGGGAGCGTTGTTCGTGACGCTGGATTATTAAAAGGCAGTGGTGAAATTATTGCGTTTGTTGAAGATCCCGATGGCTATAAAATTGAATTAATACAAAAAACCTTTGAGGTGTAATTATTTGTGTTGTTACAGAAGCACTGCTGTCCCGTAGTTTTCAAAAGTCTAAACCCATCGTTAATTCTATATTCGGCGAGGGTTTCGGTGGTTTAAATAGATCTACAACACACCGCCGATCAAACCAGTTTAGTTGAAGACGCTGGACAATTTGAAGGGCTGACTGGTGCAAGCCATTACTCCACTTGAAGTAATGAATCAGCAAATAAGTACACAGTGCTACCCAGATTTGACTCATTACCGCATTCTTGGTCGTTCCGATGAAGCTTTTTATTTTCAAGTTCTGCTTTATCCATTTAAAAAATAGCTCTATCTGCCAGCGATCTTTATAAATATCAGCGATGGTTTTTGCTGCCAATTTGAAGTTGTTGGTTAAAAAATAATATTGTTTATTCGTGATGGGATCACGGTAACCTATTTTTCGTAAAAGACCTTGATGTGCTTGACCATTTTTGCTGGTTAATGCTATTGAGTGATCGCTGGAAACGCCTGACTTTTTATTCACTTTATTTCGTATTTCAATACGGCTGCGCATATTCTTTTTAGCACGCGTAACAAAAAATACACCTTGATCTGTCAGCTCTTGAAACCACTCATAATCAATGTATCCACGGTCCATAGTTAAAATACTGCCTTTAGGTAACTTTATTCCCCGACCAATATTCACCTCATGAGTTTTTCCTTCGGTGATATCAATAAAAGTGGGAAGTAGTCCGTCGTGATCGAGTACTGCGTGAAGTTTCACAGCACCTTTTGTTTGACGGAATGTGGCCCATGGAAAAACACTCAAGCAAAGATCAATGGTAGATGCGTCCATTGAATAAAGTTTATTGTGAAAACGAAACGAGTGCTTTCCCGAAATAGGCTGGCATCGAGCCAAAATTTTATAAAATAACGCTTGATATAACTCCCAAGGCTGGTCGTTATTTATACGACTAAGACTGCTACGCGACATTGCTTGTGTGCCGATATGAAAAAGTTTACTGAGTTCGGAGCTGGGGTCAGGTCTTGCCTTTTGCGCCATTCACTATTCGGCTCACTCTGGAATAGTGTAACCCAAACTGTAAACCCACCTCCTTCATGCTGAACTGCCCTGACTCATAGGCCTCTAATATACCTTTATTACGATCAGGGTTTTTATCCATAATTTCTTGCAAGGTAAAGGTTGCCAACGTGCGCTGCGCTCTTGGCACTTCGCTTAAATCAACATCCATGGCGAGTGCTTTATCTTGCATCTTTTCTACAAATTGATCAGACCCGAGGTAAAGCTGATTCTTTAATTCGTCTATTGGGTTAGGCTGGTTTTTACCCGCTTTAACAAATTCTCGGTATTGCTTGATGGCAACCTTTTTTGTCTTAGCAAATTGGGACAGTATCCAATCGGTATTAAGCCAAGTTGGCTTATCCACTTGAGCCACTGTTGCGCGATAGCTGCTCCATTTCCAATCTTTAGCACTGCGTACCATTTGTGCCCGCACTGGGTTTAAAACGAGGTAACGCACTAGCTCTAATAAGTAAGCTTGCTGCTCCACCAATATGGCTTTATAGCGCCCTTGATATACATGCCCCACCCGTTTATGTCTGCGATTAAAGTCTTGCGTGTAAACCCCATTAAGCTGGCGCATGCCTTTTGATAGGTTGCCATCTGGGGTTTCAATTAATAAATGGTAGTGATTACTCATTAAGCAATAGGCATGTACTACCCAATTAAAGCGCTGGCAAACATTTTCCAGTACATTTAAAAACTGTTGCCGGTCGGCATCCGTTAGGTAGATATCCTGCCGAGCATTACCACGACTGGTTACGTGGTAAAGAGCACCTTGAAACTCGATTCTTAGGGGGCGCGACATGGGGCAACCTTTATTTAAGGACTTAAATAAAGGTTAGTTGGTTTTCAAGAAAAGGCAAAAGGCAAGACCTGACCCGAATGGCATTAACCTAACTAGCTATATCTGTTTAATTTTGTGAATCAGTATTCACCTTATTATATTGATCAGTGCTCAGTGTATTTCTTAACTATTTTTTCGATATCTCCATTTCTCTTCATTTTATAAATTTCAATATCAAACTTGATTGAAAAATCCTTCTTAAAGGGAAAATTCTTTTCATCGTCCACATCGGTATAGCCTAGATAACCAGCATTGGTATTGATAGTTGCTACTTTTACTAGATCTAACCCTTTATAGAATGTTTGATATATACCTGAATTCTTTAACTTCTTAATACTCCAAGCAAAGGCTAATTCTGAATAGACAGTGCAATCTGACCTGTTGTTTTGCAATACCCTAATCACTTGCTCTATGTCTTGGACCACTTGTAATTTAATATCACCATTTCTAGTCATTTCTGCAAACCGAACACCTGCACGACCATCGCCCCGAAACATTGCAAATCTTAACCCTTTATAATCATCTGGAAAATTAGCTCGGGGAGTCTCAGCAATTTTATGGTTACAGATCACCACATCAGACTGGTGGTGGAGTTTTAGCGAGTATGGCCAAATATACGGTTTTTTTGTGTCATCCGTTAGCCAATCATGTGCATGAAAATACGGAGGTAATATGGCAAATGCTTCCCCTGATTTTGTTTTTTGCTTGGCTCTAGGCCATGGAACAACTTTAAATGTAACCGAATAATCAGGCATTCGTTCAATAGCTTTTCGGGTTATTTCGATATAAATTCCGGTTAATTTTCCATTATCATCTTTGAAAGAAAATGGAGGGAGAATATCGTGGGTATAGATTTCAACGAGCTGTACGGAGAATGCTGAAGACCCCATTAAAGATAGAACAATAAACGTTAGTAGAGGGCTTTTCATACTATTATCTCATTTCCATTTAACACCGATAAAGACAAATATTATTCCAATAAAGCTTAATTCACCCCTAGCACCACACCAATAAAATTGACTCGTTTAATGAACGTACTTATCAATAATCGCTTGCAATTCCCCATTCACCTTGGCCTGTTTAATAATCTCATTTATTTTTGGAATTAGCTGTACACAAGGGGATTTACGGGACAACGAAAAATATACGTTGGTAGTCGAAACCGGGTGAGGTAAGGCTACAATTTTATCATGTTGACCATCCCGCTGAAGAAACATCATGCCATCCAGGTAATCTTGAATGAAATAGTCAATTCGGTTATTTAGCAGCTTTCGATATCTCTGATCTTTATTATCGACTCCTTCAAACTTTAACTGGTGCGTTTTGGCAAAGGTATCAAACTTATCGCCAAAACTTCCACCGGGTGGTATGCCGCCTGTAAGGCCAATCAAATCCTCAAATCGAGTAAAAAGAAATTCCTTGCCTTTTCGTACAAAAATATGGGCTGTATTTACAAAGTACGGATCTGTGTATTGATACAGCTTTTCCCTTTCTTTTGTCTTGTACATGGCGGCACTCATATCAATTATTCCTTTTTCCAGATACACAAGCATTCGCTTCCAAGGAAGAGTGGCTTGAATATCCACAGGAACCTTCAGCCGTTTTCCGATAAACCTAGCGAAGTCATAAGCTATGCCTTCAGGTTCTTGTGTCTGCTTATTAATATAGGTGACAGGCAGCCACCCAACAGCCCCCGCTACTCGAAGGGTCTGGCATTCTTGAGCATTGACCGGCACGATGAAAAATAGCGCCACCACAGCACAAAGCAAGACTATTTTATTCATCATTAAGGCCCCTCCTGCTCAAGTGCTTATTCACACACACCTCCCTAAACAATAGTCACTCACGCAACTAAATCAACGCCTACGCCTTACATTGGCTTTAACACTGCACAGTTCCTGCTACTACTATTGCAAAAGAGGAATCAGCTCCAGTTCGAAAAGAACCTGAACAACAAGGCACAGCCGAAGAAATAGCATTGTCCATGCGGGATGTTTTGATTTTATTAGGGAATAGTCAGTAGTGCAGAGTTATGGATTAAAAGAAAAGGAGATCAGGCGATTTTTGACCAGTAGAAGCGTGATCACCCGGATAAGAAATTCTCAAGGTAATAACATATTTAAGATAAAAAATTATTAAAATTTCTTATCGTCATTTACTTAGGATTCGGTCTCACAGGGCACCGCCGAGATTATTCGTTCTAAGCCGAGATAAGCACCACACGACTGGCATGTATTGGCTAACCAAACGGGGGCCTATCATCGCTTTCAATAATACTATTCAAAGCAAAGTCTACGCCTACGACTCAACCCAAACGCCGCGCCCAGTTCCCACCATGCTGACTATCACAGCGCTCTTCACTGTCAAAACTCACCTGCCCTTTTATATTGGGCAGTTTAATATTCTCTTTGAGTAAAGCCTGATTAATTAAGTCACACATGTAGTCATGCTTATGCTGATCTTGCGCTAGAGTTTGATTTTGATGGTTATCAAATACACAAACCACCTTTAACGAGCGCGGGAAATCATCATAGTCCACCATGTGGGTCAGCCATTTAAAGCCTTCTATTTTCACAAGGGCAATGTCACAAACTCGGGTAAGGGATTCCCTTAGGGGGTTGTCGATTTTTTTGTGGGTCTTTTTCATTGTTATGACGTCTTTATTGAAGCAAGTATTAGCGTCTGAATTTTGATGGTGCAATATTTAAGCAGGTGGATACTTTAGCCCGTGGGCCTTCTTACGGTTTTTGGCCGCTACCACAATAGCCGCTTGTTGCGACTCACTGGCGTCCCGCCACTGCAGAATTTCATCCATACTGCGAAAGCAACCCAAGCAAATACTGTTATCATCCAAACAGCAGTTTCTAACACAGGGGGACTTTATTTCAGCCACCAGCGGCTCCTTTTGAGTTGATTCTTATACAAGGCAACACAGTACCTTTCAGCTTGGTACGCTTTGCCTTAATTAAACGTTAAGAAAATCATTATACTCTAACTTTCCCCTTATATTTTAAAACCATCACGATAGCGATAACGACATTGACGTTAGCCTTCAGCGAAAGCGCTTGCCTTGCGTATTGTCTATCCCACACGACGTGGGGTAAGGGCCGTAGGGCAGGACTACCACAGGGAAGTGGTTGTTAGAGCAACGCAGGGAGCAGTTGCCGGTGCCCGTTTGGCCCGTGACAATCGAAGCACGGTAAGGGATTGAGCGATTAGAAGGCGGAGGAAGAACGAGGGATGTAAAGGGGACCTCCCCTTTGAAAGAAAACCGTACTGGCTATGAATGCCAATAATAACACGCCAAACCAAACCGTAAAGATAGTTACTTTGAGTAATTAACAGGATCACTTCAAACTGAATAATTGAAGCCATATGTTTTCCTTTGCGGGGGACTTACCCCCACACCCCAGCGGTCGGCCCGTACGCTTAACCTTCAATCTTATTCATTTTATCGAGCAACCCGGTTCAAACGCCCGTCCATGGGCTACGAACCTTTCCGGCACATCCTGTGCCTACAGATGCTGAAAAATAAAACGCTTTCAGCGCTACTTACGCCTCAATTGTTATCGATACAGTTTTAATAAAAGTAATTGTGTCACCCCTCTAATAATTAATTGCACTACACAGACAGTCACAATAAAGCACCAAGCAAAACCGTGACGATAACGACATTGACGTTAGCCTTCAGCGAAAGCGCTTGCCTTGCGCATTGTCTATCCCACAACCCTCTAACTAAATGAGTGGGATAAGGGCCGTAAGATATGGACATCTGTTTGGCCCGCGGCAATCGAAGCACGGTAAGGGGTTGAGCGATTAGAAGGCAGAGGAAGCACGGGGGATGACGTGCATGGAGGCACTAATGTCGCGGGTGCAGGATGCGCAAGAGCGATGTAAAGGGGACCTCCCCTTTGAAAGAGAACTGTACTGGCTAATACTAAGCAGCCTTAACATTTAATAATAAAATGCACATCACAGAGTTAAGGTCTAGTTTTGTGGATGTAATGCTCGCTCCCTTTCCAAACGAATAGTTCAAACCACCTCACCTATACCGCTCAATCACCGCGTCAAACTTACCTGCGGCATTCGCACTCTCATAGGCTTTTTTTAGCCTTGCCAGTAATTTTAGGGGTACCGATTTTTTACTAAACCCAAAATAAACAAACCCTTGATTCACTAAAAAGGAATGTGTCTTTACACCTTTATATTCTGCGAGGGTTTTCATTTTATAAGCACTGCTGTATCGGTCTTCAAAAAATCCGATTATTCGATTTACCTTAAGCATATTAATTAACATATCGGTGTTCACCGCTTGAACAATTAAGCTAGCAAAGGCAGGGTCGGTTCTGTATTTATGGTCAAATTCATCCCCATAAAAGGCCCCGTTCTCAACACCAATTTTATTATTGAGGGCTTTAAAATCATCTAATGAACTAATTTTAAAATCAGAATATTGGTTTACCACCAACACAATGGTTTCATCCCGTTGCGGGCCAATAAACCACAGATATTCTTTACGCTCAGCGGTAATAGACAAGTTCACCATCATGTCTACTTTGCCCTCTTGCAATTGCGTTAATGAACGCTTCCAGGGATACACCACATAATCTGGCGTGCAATTGGCTTCGTTTAATAACACCTCTATTAGCTCTATGCCTAAGCCTTGCCAGTTGCCATTTGTATCTTGAGAATATTGCGGAATGCTATGGGCTACTCGCACACGAAGACGACACTCTGAAAATACTTGTGAAGTAAGGACAATTAAAATGACGAAACAAACGAACTTCATATACCCCCACTCTAACTTGCGCTTGGCTTGATAAATGTAAAAAGTGCAAAGTCGTGCAGCGCTAACATGTTCAACACTTAAAATAGAATAGCAGCTTTCATGGGGCAAATTGTATGACACTGGGGAGCATTACATGGTGCGTTTAAGGAAGTACCAAGATCAGAATCGAATGGTATATGTAGCGAGGCTTTCAACGTTTTTTATTATTATGCCCTAGCGCCGCCTTGCTACTTAACTCTATTTTTATCGCTTACAGCCCAAGCAAAAAGAACCCCTTGTATTTCAAAATTGTCACGATAACAACATTGACGTTAGCCTTCAGCGAAAGCGCTTGCCTACAAGGACGTAGGCAGTAGAGCAATGTCGGGAACAAATGCCGATGCCTTGCGCATTGTCTATCCCACAACTCTCTAACTAAATGACAGGGAAAACCCTACACCTACCGCTCCCCCTGAATTTCAAAATCATCACTCAACAAACGTGCCTTACCATCTTCCTCAATCACCCAGTGTTCTTTATGCACCACACCATAGGCGTTATTCATGGTCCAACTGGACGTTAATATAAAGCCACGGCCCTCAGCCTTTTGCCACTTCACATCAGAGTAGTTAACGTCTGCAAAGCCTTGGTCCATAATGCCCTGCCAGAAACTTTGAATCGCATCCCGCCCTTTAAACGTTCCAAAAGGTCGGGCATCCATCACTGAGTCTTTTGTATATTGCGCAGCACAGCCTGCGGCATCTTGCTTATTAAAAGCAAATTGCCAAGCCGCTATGCCCTGCTGACAGGCTTCTAGTCGCTCTTTATCCAGCGCATGGACTTCTAAATTTTGGGTTTCTGAAGCGTGGCTTTCTAAATTCTGGCTATCTAGTAATGATGACGTCATGGTTTTTCCTCTATTGATTCAATTTAAACTGATAGCAATAGAGTAATGGGGTTATTGCCACTGAAAAACAAACAAACTAGAATTGATAGTTAAGTTTTTACATACAATTATTCAATATTGCGGATTCAAGATCCATGAACCAGCTGCGCCACATGTCAGTTTTTGCTCATATCGTTGAAACAGGCTCCATCACGGCGGCCGCTGAATCCTTGCAGCTGTCTAAGTCGGTGGTGAGCCAGCACTTAAAAGCACTGGAACTGGCCCTGGGGGTGACACTGTTAAAACGCACCACTCGCCGCCAATCGCTCACCGCAGCAGGAAAAGATTTCTTTGAACACTGCCAAGCCCTCAATTCCATAGCGGATAAGGCATGGCTGCAGGCCAAAGAGGTATTGGAAGTGCCCCAGGGGGATATACGCATCACTGCCCCCAATGCGCTCATGGACACCTTAATTGCCCCTGCCATTAGTGTATTAATGCCGCAGTACCCCTTGTTAAAACCCCAGCTAATTAGCAGTGACCAGCAACTGGATTTAATAGGCGAGAATATCGATCTGGCCATTCGGGTGGGCCAGTCAACCGATAGCGCAATTAAGCAACGGCGCATAGGGGAATTCAGAGACGTATTGTGCAGCCGCCAGCCCTCATTCAAAAAAGCAGCAACCCAACCAGAGCACGCAGATTTAACCAACATGGCTTACATTGCCAACGCTTGGCAGGGTCAACACATCACGCACACCTTCAAAGAGAAGACAGCCAAAGATAATGTAGGTAATGAAATGCACTTTCAAACTCAGGCACGCTGTCGGGCCAATTCATTTTATACCTGTCTCACGCTCATTCAATCTGGGGCGGGCATAGGGCTGGTGCCTGATTTTAAACTGGCCACCATTGAGCCGCCGCTTCTTAACGTGCTGCCCGATTATCAACTTCCCGCCAATCCGGTTTATGCCTTGTACCCCTATGATAAACAGCTGCCGTTAAGCCTTACGGTTTGCTTAGAGGCCATTGAGCAGCAGTTAATGAAAACGGTGAAGCACCGTTAACCGTGAATGTGCCCTATCACTTCGCAAAACCAGCAAAACCCGCATTAATATGGGCATTTACCTTGCCTTTGTTTAGGGGCTAGCGTCTAATCGGCGCCGCTTTATTAGCTCGGCAATTCTGTATCCGCCGACATGACCATCAATAATTTAATGCCCATTCATTCCCTCGCATTATGGAGAAATTTGTACCATGAGGCAGACCCCTCTCGCCATCGATCTTAAGGCCTTCGCCCAAGATATAGATGCATTACGCAGCGACCTAAAGCAGGATACCGGTGCCAAAGACTTGGCCCATTTTAAAAAAATTGAAATGCTGGTGTGGCTCTTTGCTTTGCTAGGCCTGGCCACCGCTTGGCTGGGCCCAAACCCTATTTCTATAATATGCCTGGCCGCGGCCAGTTTCGCCCGCTGGACCATCGTGACCCATCACATCAGTCACCGTGGCTATGAAAAAATACCCGGCGCACCCAAGCGCTACAACAGTAAAACTTATGCCCGCGGCTGGCGCCGGATTGTCGATTGGCTTGACTGGGTTGACCCCGCCGCATGGCACCATGAACACGATGTATTACACCACTACAACCTTGGCGAAAAAGGCGACCCAGATGTACCGCAAAATAATGCCAACTGGATGCGAAATTCTAAATTGCCCAAGCCATTTAAATACCTAATTATTTTATTCATATCCATGGTGTGGAAACCACTTTATTACGCACCCAATACCCTTAACAGTTTGTTAAATAAAGAAGAGAAAACCGATTTTGCCTACGCCTCACTTGATTTATGGTCACCGTTAAGAAAACGCTTTTGGCAAGTGATGTGGCGTTGCTGGTTGCCCTACACCACTTTTCGTTTTGGGGTATTGCCCGCACTGTTTTTATTCATTAGCCCAGAAGCATGGGCCTATGCCTTAATTAATATTTTAATTGCCGAGATTGTAATTAACATTTGGAGTTATATAGTGATCGTGCCTAACCATGCTGGCGATGATATTTATGTGTTTGACCAACACCCAAGCGATCGCGCTAATTTTTATTTAAACCAAATTGTCGGTTCGGTGGATTATAACTGCGGCGGGAATCTGCGCGATGGCCTGCAAGGCTGGTTGAATTATCAAGTGGAGCATCATGTATTTCCCGATCTTACCGTGCGCCAATATCAGCGTGCTCATGAACGTATGCGGGAGATTTGTGACAAGCATAAGGTGCCACTGGTAAGTGAATCTATTTTTAAGCGCGTGGGCAAACTCACCCAAATAATGACAGGGGCAGCGACTCAACCGATTTGGCCGGGCATTTTGGATACCAGCCTTGAAAATGAAGTAGAGAAAAAAGTGGCGAATGCTTAGATGTTAAAGAGCGCCTCACCCGCGCTCATTACTTTGTAGTTATTAGTTGCTTATTTAAACGTGATCATTTCAATGTCATTCATGGCGCTTTAGTCACCTCTTTCCTGCTCTTTTAAACCATGGCCTTCATGGCCTAATTCCAATTTCTGTTTTTACCCCTGCTGCCCAAAACCTTGTATTTCTGTGCCTACACTCAGGTCACTTCATTAAAAATGAAGCCATTAAAAATCAGCGTTAAATTTTAAAAATTAATTTTCATAGAAAGGAATCCCATGAAAACAAAATCGTTATTATTCAGCCTTGCGCTGGCTGTTGGATTAAGCGGCTGCAATCTAGGCAATGAAGCCCACCAAAAAAGTGGTGATGAAAATACCGTTAATTTTTCTCACAATTTAACAGCCACCCATAGCCGAGCATTAGATTTTGATAATGCGCCTTTTGATATTCCCGGTACTCCAGCTTCCCTCATGGGTACGGCAGCAGGGCCCTTTGATTTTTCAGGGGTTAACATGCTGCATTTTAGCGTGCAAATTACAGACTCAACCATGACCACCTATGAGTCCACTGTGACGCTCGACAACACCACAGGTACAGTCCCCGCAGCCACAACTCTGGCTGAAGTTGCTGCCAGTTTCGCAGCAAGCTTACCTGCCAACATTGCCATCACTCAGCCCCCCTTAAATCTAAGTGCCATAGGAGATTTTTCCAATGGCAGCACCATTACGTTAATCCCTATTACGCAGACTGGTATCACTTTAGCGACCCTAGGGTTCAGTGAAAATAACCGAGCAAACACAGGAATAGCCGATTCCAGCACCGCTGATTATTTGTTCTCCGGCACGATGTTCGCCACGTCAGACACCACCGGAGAAACCAAAAGTGCCAACTGGAGTATTTACCTTGAGCAAGACGGTTTTCAAGTGGTCTCTAACAGTAATATGTCTCTGGTGGCAGACGACTACACCTTTACCTTGGATGTCGTGAAAGACAACTTACATTACATAGGCACCACACAAGCTACTGTACATGAAGGGGACAACTCCTTAAGTATGCTCATAAGCCCTGTCATCAACTACATTAGCAATACCAGCACCGTAGTGGATCACTCCTTAATAAGCACCCTTACTCGTTATGATATTTATTACCTGAATGCGCAACCCAGTTACGATTTAGGCATCAGTATTAATAGTGAGACTGAGCAACTTATTAGCATTGCTGACACTCACGATACTGCTACGTTTTTTTTAGATTTAACTTCAGGCCCACAACAAATCTCTCTTAATCTTTATGATGGCATTAATTTAATTGGCAGCTCATTACCCGAACAAGAGAATCAAGATGTGGTGGCAGGAAGAAGCATTACCATGGATATTGCGCCCATTCTCGGCATTGCAGAGTTCTCTCTTTCAGAAACCGGTGGCAGTGCACAAATATCTATAAATATTCCGCCTCAAGTCAGTGATGAAGTAGGTGGTAGCGCCAATTTAGCCGCCACTCTTTCAATTCAAGGGGGCACCAACAATATAGCCGCTGCGCCCTTTACCATTACCGATGCCACAGCAGACATACTCCTTACTTCACTGCATTATGGCGATGCCATGCTAACTATTAATTACCTTGAGATTGACAGCGGCGACGTAATTGCCACTTGCGAAGCAGACATAATGATTCACCAAGACCCCACATTTCAATGTGATTTAAATGTGCGCCAACCCGCGTTACTTGAAGGGGAATTGTTAAGTTACCTTGGTTTAAATGTCAGCGATAGCAATGGCGAACCCATTAGCGGTGCCACCATTACCAATACGAATAATGAGCTGGTGGGTGTCACCGGCACCCATGCTTTTGGAACGCCAGGTTATGTGAACCTGACTCTCACAACAGGCAGCCACGACTTCACGATCAGCAGTAGTGACGGTTTATTAACAAACTTCATTACGGTTAATGTCACCCACCTTGAGGTGATTAATCAGTCGGTGTTTTTGCATTAGACGCAAAATAAAACACCTCGCGTAGGCGAGGTGTTTTTTAGGTAATGGCCCCACCACACAAAAACTAAATCACTGCTGTCATAATAATATATTCCTCTAATAAACAGCGGTTGAATAAACAGCGGCTTAAATGGTAATGGAAAATAGTGGTACTCATTATTCAAAGGGCATTGCAGTGCTTTAGTGTGACGACATAAACTGCCACATACCGAATTTAACCATAAAAAATTAAAACCATTAACATCAATCCAAATTTTTTTCTAAATCAAATATCAAAAAAACTCATATTTTTTGGCTGCTGGGTAATTTTTTTGCAAAAATTACCAGAAACTTCAGATCGCTTGACCTCTGGCTTAGTCATCCATACTATCGATCGACCACCCCTTCCTCTACAAAGCTAAGGACTTCTTAAACATGCCTGCACCAACGTTTAAGTTAACCGTCGACAACATTGAATTAACGCTTATCGAATTTGATGGCATAGAGGAAATGAACCGGCTATTTAAATATACTTTCACTACGGAAGTACCAAGTAATATTAAAAGCATTGTTAACATTATTGATAGCGATGCCCTCTTCACTATCTGTAAAATAGAGGATAATTATTACGATAGTGATATTGAAATTCCTGGGTATATTTCATCAGCATCAAAATCTAACAATAAATGGATTCTTGAATTCCTACCAAAAGTAAACAGAACCAACACCAATTGTCGCTCAGAAATCCACTTCAATGAGAACGATTCATTAAATGCTAAAACGATTATTGAAAACCAATTTGAATTAGACTCGTTATTAATTGATCGTGATGCAATTTTTACCATCTCCGACACGCTCCCTAATCGAAAACTATTTTGTCAGTTTAACGAATCAAATTTTAATTTTATCGCACGACTATGTGATCACTGGGGTTTTCAGTTTTATTTCGATCACTTTAATAGCACCATGGTTTTTGCTGACAACAGTCACTATGACCAAGAATTTAATATAACTTTAAAAACAACTGATGCCACAGCAGACAACTCACCGCTTAAAATTCTTGATTGGCAAGAACTTATATTGCCCACGAATAGCTACACCACCATTAAAGGACACGACTACGAAAATTCAGGCACGCAAATAACGGCATCCTTCCCCATCAGCAGTGCAGATCAAGATGGGAAAACCCAAGCCTGTGAAATAATGCAAGACATAAATTCTCAAGATGAAGCTGAGTATATAGCCCGTATTAAGCAAGAATCTAAAACCTGCCAGCATCACTTGGCAACAGGTGAAACAAAACTACCCTATTTATTTCCGGGCTTTATTATCGATACCGATGACAGCGATTTCTCCAAAGCCCTTGTTATTCGCTCGGCTAGCCAAGCAAGAAATTTAAATGCGCGCCGGTCAGGTAAAGCGCCTAGCTATTCATGCCAATTTAGTGTAATTCCTAGCTCGGTTTGCTTTCGTCCTACGCCCCACTACCCTGTTCCTGTGGCGACTAATGCAATTGGTAAGGTTATTTCAGAAACGGATGTTATTACCCAAGCTCAACGTAATGCCATGGGGGATTACAAAGCAGAGCTATTAGGCTTTGAAAATGAATCATCACTGCACCCTTGGCTAAGAAAGGCTCAGACCACAGCAGGCACCAATAGCGTAGATGTGCCCTTAACGCCCAATACCGAAGTGTTAATTGCCTTTTTTGATAACAATCCAAACTGCCCTTACATTCAGCATGCGCTTGAAAACTCCCTAAACCCAGTCCCGGTTACCAATGCAAATCCTCATCATGCCGTTATTGCCACCAACGGCACCTTAATTACCAGCTCCCTTTTGGGTCGTCAAAACTATTCAACTACTAAAACCCATACTGAAGCCAGTGACGCTTCTATCAGTAGTTCTATAAAAAATTATTTCAAGGGCCGTGGTGATTTTTCACAACACACTGCATTTATTGACCCCTCTAGCAACACGACTTTAGCATTCACTAAAGAGGAAGAGGCATCGGGGGAATACATTTTCACCCGTCACTATGGCGATAGCGTAGAAATCCGTGAAGGCGACAAGCTACACTGGCACAATGGTAACCTTTATGACTTTGGCGGTTACTGGAATTACAACTTAGGCAACAGCTACGAAGAAAATTATCTCAATCAAGCTTCACAGCTTAACCAAATCGCATCACCCTTTTCTGGGGCTGATGTTACTGTCGCCGACATTCTAAAAACTGGCGGACCTGCATTTGAAGAAGTTGTCTGGCCAACCATCGCCAGTGTTTCAGGAGACAATGATGACGATACCAACAAGGCCGATTTTGCAGGCTCTGAGCATCCGTTCCCTAAGCCCGCGGCTACAAGCGATTTGCCGTTTTATAAAGATAACGTTAATACCAGTAAAACATTCTTAGCAAATTCATATGAATTTTCTAGCCAATGTAACAGCGTGGAAATTTCAGATCGCTGTAATTCCTTAGAGATCACACACAAAGATAGCGACACCAAAACCGTGGAAGCGACATTTAAAGGTGGTCGTATTCGCAGTTTAGAAAAAAACCAGCATAGATACTCCCTTGAAAAAAAATGGGGACCTACCGGAAAACTGCTCTCTAGATCAGAGACCACTAAATCACCCTCAAGTGGTAACTTTGAAAAAATAGAGACAAAAGAAAAATCTTGGACCATTGATGGTAAAACAAAAGTCTCCGACACAACCAAGACAATAGAAACCACCAGTATTACCACAGATGAAAAATCTTATAATATGGATACAGGTGCGCTGGCCACTCATAACATCACTAAATCAGATGGCATGGGCTCCAATGTTATGGACTTCTCATATGCTGAAGTAAATACGTCAGCATTTAATTTCGGTGGCGAACGTAAATTTTCAATAGAGGCACAGGGAACCGCCTCGCTTGCCATTAGTATGTCTGGCGCTATCGACATTGGCATAGAGGCCTCACTTAAACTCGACATGAAAATGAACGCCTCCATGACGATTGAAATGGAACTCGATGCTGCCGGAAAAATTGAAATTTCAAATGATGGATTTCAATACAGTGGCAATGGATTAACAGCCAAGATTGCACCAGCACTGGGCATTAAAAAAGAAGTGACAAAATTAGAGCAAACCGAAATTAAACTTAACAAAAGCATCATGGAACTGGCAAACATTGCTCTGGATTTAGACCAAGCAAACGTAAAGCTAGATACCAGTTACCTCGTTGTATTCTCTTAATTGAGATTTTGGACTCGTATACATGAAAGTTTTCAGCCCAATGCAGATCATGCATAACCAGCGTACGCTGGAACAAAATAAACAGTTTCATTGGGTTGTCTCCCCCTCGCTGTTTATACGAATATCGACAGGGAAAGTGCAACTTCAGCACGATTGCATTGCGGATGTTATGTCAAGCATGGGTGAAACGCCCATGCTTGACATGGGCATGCCAAAACCCAAAGGTGAATGGCTATTAAATGGTGCCTTGTTCGCTAACAAGGGCCAGACCATTAACGCAGGACAAGCCAGCGTAGAAATTGCAGGCCAAAGCAAAACCATTAATGTATTCGGTGATCGAGAATGGAAACTTGGCTTGCCAAGCACCCCTACTGAATTTGAAAGTATGCCTCTGGATTACCAGCACGCCTATGGAGGCGACGCCTTTGAGCTTAATCCAACAGGTAAGGGCTTCAACGTAAACCAATTACCAAACCTAGAATCAGCCTCAAATACCATTACCAATAATACAGACCAATACCCCCCCACCAGCTTTGCGCCATTAGACCCCAGTTGGCCACAGCGTAGTCGTTTTCAAGGGACCTACGATAAGCGTTACATGGATAATTTTTTCCCTGGGTACCCACAAGATATGGATTGGCGCTTATTTATGAATGGCGCTGAAGATCAATGGATTGATGGCTTCTTTAAAGGGGATGAAACATTTGAGTTGCATCATATGCACCCTGAAAAAACGCTTCAAACAGGCAAGCTTCCTAGCCTTTTACCTAGGTGTTTTATCAAAGACACATTACAAGCGAGCGACGATCAATTCAAAGAAGTTAAACTGCATTTAGATACCGTATGGTTTTTCCCTGACAAGGATCTCGTTCAGTTAATTTGGCGTGGGGGCATGATTGTCACAAGTGACGAAGCAGAGCAAATCAGCCATATGCTAATTGCTTATGAGAGCCAAAAAGACACGCCGCGCAACCATGCACACTACCGCCATGCAATGGAGCAACGTATACAAAATAAAGACCCGTTGCAAGACAGCCTCAACACACAAGATTTAATACCGCTTGGCGATGCCAGTGCAATGCAGTTATTACAGAAATCCGCTTTAGAGAACATTCCTGAAAGCGATTTTTCGGATAATATGGAAAGTAAAGTTGCGACGATTAAATCTGTAGTTGATAAAAAAGTTGAAGATTCGTTGCAAGATATGCGAACACAACTTAACAATCCCAATTTAAGTAACACCCAAAAAGATGAAATACTCGCCAAGTTAGATTCAATAAATAATCTAAGCAAACAAGATAAAGGCACGGAGCTTCTGACCAGTAAGCTAGAAGCCATATTGCCTGGTCTCACCTCTGGAAATCCCAAAGACTTGGATCTATCTAATTTCTCCTTCAAAAAACTCGATACCGTTTTTGAAGAATTAGAGAAATTCAGTGATTCTAAGAAACAACTTGCACTTAAAGAGATTAAACCCCAAATAGAACAGCTAAGCAGTCAACTGAAAAATGCAGATACTGTAAACTCGTTAAGTGATGAACAGCGCAAATTAATTGAAGAGCAAATAAATATACTAGAAAACCTTGGTAACCAAGATGTGCCCCCACCACTGAGTGCCTTACCCCGATTCGAGACTGACAAGATAAAAAAACAAGTTGATAATTCATCACCAGATATTCAAGCCGCTCAGCAAGAATTACACCTAATGCTGAGTAATCCTATGTTCGCTAATTCCACATCTATACAAAAAGCCAAAGAAAAGATAGACACTATTGAACAAATCGAATTATCCAAAATTAAAGACGAACTAGACAAAGCAGAACGAGAATTTCTCGAAGGTTATGGCATGGGTGCCCATTTCTCCAACCAAGGCCTTTCCCCCCACGAAGATGATAAGCAACAACGTCATAAACTATTAGCAATTATCAGTGGCAACAAGGATGCGAGCAATCAAGACTGGGCTTGTCTCGACCTATCGGGACAAAATCTGGACGGTGTGGATTTTTCCAATTGCTTAATGGAACAAGTTAATCTCAGTGGCGCCAGCTTAATTGCCGCAAACTTTTCCGGGGCGATCTTAGCCCGCGCCAATTTAAATAAAGCAAATTGTAGTCAAGCCAACTTTGACAAGAGCAATATAGGGGCCTGTTATTTTCAAGGCACTAATTTTTCTGGTGCCAGTTTTAGCGAAAGCAAATTCTCTAAAAGTGAATTTACCTCTTGTAACTTCACCAATTCCAGCATAAAGCAGCCAGAAGCATTGGAGCTGAAAGTTAACCACTGTGATTTTAGCGCCAGTACAATTGATAACTGGCCATTTTTAGAAATAGCAATGGCTGGCAATACCTTTGATAAAGCCACCATGAAAAGCTGCAGTTTTATAAATTGCACATTGCACGACTGCAGCTTTAAACAAACCATAATGCCTTCAACTACCTGGGCCAATAGCAGCTTACGCAATGCCTCTTTCCAACATGCAAACATGCTCAGTAATTGTTTTGTTAGCAGTGCAGATCAAGATGATAGTCAAGCACCCAGCTATTTTGAGAAAATCGATTTTAGTCATGCCATATTAGATAAAAGTAACTTCCAAGGACTAAGCCTTACTGGCAGTAACTTCAACGGAGCTCAGTTAGCTTGCAGTAATTTCACAGGAGCAAATTTGAGCGACAGTAACTTTGATGGTTGCCAGGGTTATCAGGCTCACTTCCGAAAGGCAACACTTACCAATGCCAGCATGAGAGGGGCCAATTTAATGGAAGCGATTCTGGCTAAAGCCATTATCATTAATACCAATTTAGAATACGCAAACCTTTATGGTGTTGACTTTATTCGTGCCACAGTGAAAGGCACTCGTTTTCACAATGCAAATATGGATGCCACTATCCTGCGTGACTGGAGACCGTCATAATGGAACTTCTTACTCCTCAACTCCCGACTAATGCTGAAGAGTTCTGTTTACAAGTTAAAGCTGGAGAACTGTTTAGCCAACTCACTTGCAGTCAGTTTAATTTCAACAACCAAGATATGAGCGGTGGCATTTTCAGCCAAATCACTTTTAACAAATGCACTTTTTCACACACTAACTTACAGCAATGTTTATTCAATCAATGTGAGTTTATAGACTGTCAATTTACCGACCTTGAATGCACTGAAGCGAATTTCATTAACGCAGAATTCATAAACTGCCTTTTTGAAAATAATCAACTATCACGCTTTAACTTTATGCAGTGCAATCTGGTGTCGGCTCGTTTCATTAACAATAAAATTAATGGCGGGGTATTTCAACAGTGTGATTTAACGACGGCTACCTTTTTAAAAGTGGCCATGGACACGGCCGTTTTTAATGAATGCCAATTAGCCGAAACACAATTTGATCAATGCTCTTTATTAAAAACAACCTTGAATAGCTGTATATGGCGTAAAAACCGAATAAACCAATGCACGTTTGAAATGATTTTTGTCACCAAGGCCAATTTGGCCGGCATCGACTTTTCAGGCATGCAGCTAAGCCAAAGCCAATTAATAGAGTGCAATTTAAAAGGCTGTAACTTTACCAATAGCCAACTTAAACAAAGTGCGTTTAGCGGCAGCAACATTCAACAGTGTAATTTCTCTGGTGCCAACATGGAATTTGCTAATTTATTTGAAAGCAAACTAACTGCGGTTCAATTTAAGGGGACTAATTTAAACCAGTCTAGCATGCAAAAAGCCACGCTATTAGGCTGTGACCTAAGTGGGGCAACCTTAGAAATGGCTCAACTGAAAGAAGCAAGTATCACTCTGTGTATTTTCAGTCGTTGTAAATTGATCTATGCCGATCTTTCCAATAGCTTTATATCGGATTGTGATCTGAGCGGTGCCGATGTTTATATGGCTAAAATGCACGAGGCTTTTGATGAAAAATGCATTTGGAGCGGGGCCAATAGATCCTCTGCCCAAGGCACGAACGAACAACTAAAAAAAGCGCAGCTTTGGGGTAAATAATGAATTTAAAAAGCGACAATATCATTCCAATTTCACCTAGCCATGACAATAATGTCTCGGCACGGGTGACTAAAATTCAAGATAGTCACATATATGTTGAACATAACGGTCGTTCATTAAGCACTCAAAAAGCTTTCAGTTGCCTAGTGGAACCCATGATCAATGATATTGTACTGCTCAGCCAAGATCAGCATAAACAGTTTTATGTCATTGCCATTTTGCAACGCGAAGAAAGTTCATTAATGAATATTCAGCTGGCTACGAACACAACACTTGCCAGCACTGAAAATTTAACACTTCATAGTGAACAAATTAATCTTCTGTCTAAAAAGAGCTTACAAAAAACCGCTGAAGCCACCTTCGAATTTCAACAGGGTTTAATTAAAGGCGAAAAATTACACAGCCATATACAGCACATACATAGCTTTAGCGATATCATCAGCACCATGGCCAAACAAGCCATTCAAAAATTTAATAGCTATGTGCGAAAGTCTGATATTTCTGATCAAGTTCAGGCCGCACAAATGAGTCGCAAGGTCGACGGCCTCTACACTATGAATTCAAAGCACACCATTTTGGTCAGCCAAAAAGACACTAAAATTGATGGCGAACACATTCACATGGGCTAACGCTGTGGCTTTAATTAACAAAAAGGAAAGACATTATGTTTGCTAACTGCTCTTTAGGGGGCATGCAATTCGCCATGCCTGATGTATGCCTGACGCCCATTCCATCACCGGCAGGCCCTATACCTACCCCTATTCCTTATCCGAATACCGCTATGCTACCCATGGCTCTTCCACCGACTTGTTCCATGAAGCACTTTATCTCCATGATGCCTGCTCATAATATGGCCACCACAGTCCCCATGAGCATGGGGGATAATGCCGGCGCCATTGGAGGGGTGATGTCCGGTATGATGATGGGCCCGGCACGCAGCATGATGGGCAGTATTAAAGTGTTTACCGGTGGCTTACCGTCCACAAAAATGCTGTCGCCAGCGATACAAAACATGACTAATGCCCCCACTGGCATGACCCTCGCACCCTCACAAGTCAAAGTATTAATCATGTCATAACAAAAAACATAGTAATTGGAATATATATGAGCCAGCAAGAAGACAATAAAAAAATTAGTGCCTATGTTTCACCGGACTTAGAATATTGCTATCGCGATATTTCAAATATTTTTGTGGGGTCTAATGAAGTCACATTCGAATTTGGAAATCACCACAAGTCAGCACCGGGTAATGCGATCATTAATAATCGTATTGTCATGTCATTGGGTAATGCATATGATCTGCAACAACGCTTACAGCAAGCATTAATGCAAGCTCAACAAGCAATGATGACTCAAGAAGAATAGACAAAACTAATTATAAATAATACAAATTAAAACGATCCTCACGTGAGGGTCGTTTTTCTATTGATAGGTTTCAGCCTGAAGTCTGGCTTAAATTCTCCATATCAAAGAAGGCTCAATTAAAATATCTTCAATATTCGCCGCCCCACGCTGCTTTTGCTCTGAGTATTACAAGCCACGCCATTAGATTTGGAGCTATAGTAATCCATAAATCGTCACCAATTTTAAAAAGGTCTAGACACGTTTTAGTTATTGCTTTTATTAATACTTTAGATTTTATAATTCTTGCAGGTAGAAATTACAATGGGGCCGTAATGGCCCCATCGGTACTTATTCACTTTTCTTATTTAACAAAATTATAAATAAGTATTTTTATTCATAAGCGTGTTTAGGGCGCCATGGGTAAGGACCCATCCACATGTCTAACATCACACGATAAACGTTCATGTGCAGCCATTCGTTATAGCCTACCCAATGCTTGTATTTATCCAGTTTAATGTTGCCAGCTATTTCTAAGAACTGTGTGCCCTTTTTAAACTCGGCCATAATGGCTCCCTGCAAGTCTTCGATGTATTCACGAGTGAGAATCACATCCTGCATAGTCCCTATGGGTGTTTTTGCATGAGAATGAGAATAACCGGCTTTATTGAAATCCATTTTCTCCAGTACTTTTAAAGCACGTACCCACTCTTTAATATTGAAGTCAGGCACTATGGTAAACATCACGCGATTAGGGGTCACTAGGTCGGCAATGAAGGCCACTTTTTCTTTAGGCAGCAAAGACACTGTCATTCCTAAACCATGGCTCATGCCCATGTAATGCAGCTCAATGGTTTTACCGCCTAACACCAAGTCTTTACGCTTGCCAGACCAAGTCTCATCTGGAAGCGACAAATCGTAGTGTGGATTTTCCTTCATCCAAGCATAAGCTTCTTCATGGGCAATCACTTTAGCCCCTTGGTCTTGAAACACTTTACTGCCCCCCGCATGGTCCCAGTGATTATGGCTTTGCACCACATAGCGCACCGGTTGATCGGTTAAGGTTTTAATGGCCTTTAGCAAACCTTTAGCATGCTGACTATTGGCCGTGTCCATTACCACCACCCCTTCGTCTGTAATGACAAACATGGAGTTGAAGCCCTGACCTGGGCCGTACATATATACGCCGTCAGCCGCTTGCCATACATTTTTTTGAGCCTGTACTGTTGCACTCATTAGAAGTGTAAGCAGTAACCCTCCTAACACGGTAAATATTTTATTTTGCAGTAACATTTGAATCTCCTTAGCACATTAAATGCTATTAGTGTGTACCGCCTAAAGGCGGTGTGTTTAATCTTTTAAATATGTGCTTATTTTTCTTTTAGTAAAGAAAACTGTTTATGACGAGACCTTAGTCGAAGAATATTCAAGAAGGTAAACGCCACTCCTATTAATAAAATGCTTTGAGTAAAGTAGGCGATGGCCAACACCACTACCGCCAATACAATGAGCTCATAGCGAGCTGGGCCTTTTTTCTCCATCAAAAAGTCATGACATAACCAAACGGATATCAAGTACCCCACAATGGCCACCGACAAAGCCAGCACGGCATGAAATTCACTTACCCTGGCAGAGTCCGTCATCACATCAGCATTTACGCTAATCATCACACCTACAGCAGTGGCAAAGGCAAATACGAAGTAATGTCCATAGGCCCAAATGAAGGCTTTTTTCTGATTCCCTAAATGTTCCTCAACAAAGTCATCAAAATATAACCACCACATGGAAAATAAAATTAACACCGCCCCCACCGCTAAACTCATAATGTCAGCGGTTAAATTGCTCACAGCTTTTTCAAAGGTATACACCACCGCCAAGATGGATTCGCCCAATACAATAATAGTAAGCAGTCCCATACGCTCTTCTATGTGCGCAAAGTGGTAGTGGGTATTTTTACCCTTGTCTTTTGTGCTTTCGGCTAAATAAGGCACCAACATTTCCAATACGATCAAACCGATAAATATGGCCCATGAAGAGAAATACAAAATAGAGATTGTCCAAATAATTTGAACCCCTGCCACCCCAATGGCATACCTAAAAGCCACGGATCGATAATTTTCATCATCATGGGCCACCTTCAACCACATTAAAATATAAGGCACCCGCATGATCACGTAGCCGATCATCATCACTAAAAAATCATTTTCTAAAAAAGCAGCTTTAATGCCCACCGCGATAAACACCACACCAATCATTTGAGCAAAAGAAGCCAAGCGAAACTGGGCATCATCTGTATCAAAACCCGACGCGAACCAGGTATAACTATTCCAAGGCCACCAAACCAAGAATAGAATAAAAAAGTACATACCTATGGCATGGATTACATGATGGGCTGCCGAAATGGCATGATGAAGTTCCGCGGCAAGGCTTGCGATGGCCAACACGTATATAAGGTCATAAAACAGCTCAAGAGGTGTGGCGGCTCTATGGGGCTCACTGACATCTCTTGCAATAAGAGGGTTAATGAGAACCGATTTTGATGATGTATTTTGGCTCATATTTTTCACCTTTAACTTTAATTCGGACATGTTTATTTAAAACAAAACCGAAAAAACAGCCTGTAAAATTTTCACGTAAACCAGCCAGTATTGGCTAGTTCAGCTCCAGTAACATGCTCTCGTCGTATTCAACAAGGGGAGATTGAGTTCTCACTTTTTCAATGTAATCTGGGTTGGCAATCATGGGGCGCCCAATTGCAATTAAATCGGCATCACCTCGTGATACGGCTTTGCTTGCCGCATCTGGTGAGTAACTTCCGTTCGCAATCACGGTGCCGTGATAATGACGGCGAATGTATTGAGTCACCGTGCCGTCTAAATAATCCACATGCTGGTCTTCAAAAATCCCAGTGTGCACATAGCTAAGCTCTAGAAAGTTTAGTTTAGATAAGAGGTAATCAAACACAGCCACATCACGGGGGTCATGATTCATATTAAAATAGGCCGCCGGTGATAAACGCACCCCAACATTTTGAATCTCCTGCTTAACGGCGGCAATTATTTCAAGTAATAAACGCGACATATTTTCCGGCGTTCTTCCCCACTCATCTTCTCGCTGATTAGCGTTAAAATGTAAAAACTGATCCAACAAATAACCATTGGCCCCATGAATTTCAACCCCATCAAAGCCAGCCTTTTTGGCATTTCTAGCCGCTTGAGCGAAGTCAGAGACGACCTTTTCAAAGTCTTTATTATTCATTGATCGCGGTTCGCCATACTCAAGCTCGCGCATGTGCGGCACAGTGCCTTCAATGCCAATGGCAGACGGCGCAATAGGTTGCTCACCATGGAAGTACGAATGGGAAACTCGACCGGTATGCCACAATTGGGCAAATATTTTCCCGCCACTGTTGTGTACTTTAGTGGTGATGTTTTTCCAGCCAACCACTTGTTCTTGAGTAAATAACCCAGGGGAGTTGGGATAGCCTTGGGCTTCCTTTGAAATAAGAGCGGCCTCTGAAATTATCAAACCCGCCTGCGCACGGAGCGCATAATAGTTGGCCATGTCATCAGTGGGCACCAATTGATTATCGGCCATCTGGCGGCTCATGGGCGCCATGATAAAGCGATTATTTAGGCTTAGGCCGGCCCCTAGATCGACTTTGCTAAAAAGGTGTTCGTGGCTCATGTTTATCTCCTAGACCTGCCCGATGACATAAACCCATTCTAATCGTAGCCATAATCTTTACTAGATAGCTAAATTGAACAATACTGTCCACTAAATCAGAACAGTTAGCTTAGTGATAGGAGTGAGCCCATGGATGAATTAAAGCGGGTGGGTGTCTTTACGAAGGTGGTGGCAGCCGGCAGTTTCTCTGAAGCAGCGCGAAAACTGGGGGTGGCCAAATCGGCTGTTAGCAAGCAAATTAGCCTATTGGAAGAAGAAGTAGGAGTGCGGCTATTAAACCGCACCACTCGCAAATTAAGTCTTACCGAAGCGGGCAGTATTTATTACCGCCATTGTGAGCACATTGTTAGCCGCGCCGAAATCGCCCTAAATGAATTACGCCAATACCAAAACCAGCCCACCGGAACCCTTAGGGTTTCAAGCCCTATTTCATTTGGGCGCGCATTATTGATACCTGTCATTAAAGAATTGCGTAGTTTATACCCACTTTTGAAAATTGATTTACAGCTAAGCGATGAGGTGATTGATATGGTTGAAAACAGCATCGATCTCACGGTACGCATCGGCCAACTTCAAGACTCTAATTTAATTGCTAAAAAGTTATGTGACACGCCCGTGGTTATTTTTGCGTCTCCTGAATACCTCGCCAATTATGGAGCCCCTAAAACTCCCAGCGATTTAATTGACCATCAATGGATTAGTTTATCCATCTTGTCATCCCCTATTGTGGGCACCTTCCACCATAAAATCACCCAAGAACCTGCCGAGCACCAAATTAGCAGTAACCTTAAAATTAATTCGGTGGATGCCATCATAGATGCAGCCTTGCAAGGTCTAGGCATATCAGCCTTAGTAAAAACCACCGTTCACGAAGAATTACGTAATGGTAAGTTGATTCCGGTACTGGAAGATTATGAGCTCACCCCTAGAGGCATTTACGCTTTGTATCCTCATCGTGAGCACCTGCCGCCTAAGGTGCGAATATTTATGGACTTTTTAGAGAAGCATTGCCAAAAGGCAAACTGGGCACTGCCTGTTTTATAACCCTGATACGCTTTACTCACCGCAACAATAATCTTCACGTAAAAACCTATCCACTGCCAAATGGCAGTGGATAGGTTTTACTGTTTCTAATAACTTCATACCGTACCGGCACCCTATTTAGGAAAACCGAGTTTTCGCAGGATGCGTTGTCTTTTCAAGTTTTAACCACAAGACAAAGCGTTAACAAGGATGGTTATGCAAAATAATACACCAAAGAGACCCACCATCAGTCGGCAAGCAGTGCTCATTGCCGCTAGACAAACCGCCGCCAGCGTGATCAATACCACCAGCCACTGTAATTTGGATTTAAACCATCTATCAGAAACCATCGTCCGGCATTGGCGAAATGGAATGGACGCTTATGAACTGGCGAAAAAACTCGAAGCCTACAGCCGTTACCGGCCCGACATGGAAATGCTCAACGCTTTAGAAAAAATGAATCGCAATGTCGATATACTTTACCGCGATCAATTGGAGAATTGGATAAATACACAGGATATCAAACCGCCTTTTCCAATTGGCACAGAGATTAAAGAAGGCATTATCAAGCGCGTTGATCCATATGGCATTGCACGCTATATGATAAGGGTCCGTGATTGCAAAGAACCAAGCTCTTATCTGCTAAAAAATTTCGAGGATGCAGTATGGGTGAGTGCTCCAGAGGCTAAATTTTTACAATCCAATAGTATTAAGTGCCTCAACGCCTGACCCAGTAACCTTTCTATCCATCAGTGACAGCCTTAGTCACATGTAAAAAAGTGCTAACCATAAAATAAAAAGCCCCTATTTTTCAATAGAGGCTTTTCGTTATTTAAAGCATAAAAAATTAATGAAACAAAAGCTTACCGGTACGAATACGTTGCGGGTGATCCCCCACAGGAAAGCTCGCCACTTCTTTGGCATCATCAAACGAAATAACCGATACCCTGTCTTGTTCGCTCACCGACACATAACAATATTTACCGTCGGCACTTTCTGTGGACCAGTAAGGCTTGGCCCCTAATGGTGTTTCGGATAGTTGGATGGTTTTATATTCAAACGTCTCACGATCCACTATAGCCGCGTAGCCTGACATGGTCGCCGCCACACACAATTTAGTACCCTCACTGTTCATGGCCAAACCATGGTGAGCCGAGTTAAGCTGGTAATCACGTAGACTCATTTGTGCTATTTCCTCAGGAATAGGCAGCTCTAGCTTACGGGTAATTTTCTGTTGCTCTACGTCGTATTCAAAGAAGCCATGATAAAAAGAGATTTGCATGTATACAAATTTACCATCAGGTGCCACAGCCATGGGACGCACAGCACTGTCTACCCAAGGGGTACCAAACTCTTCTAGTTTTTCGGCCATGTCCACACGCTGTAGTATTTCGTAGGTTTTGGCATCAACGATTTGAAAATAACGATCGCCTTTTATCCAATCTAACCATGAACTGGTAAAAGGCACATACACTTTGCCTATGCTGGCGTGGTAAATAAGCTTGCCATCTTTAGAGTAAGTGTTTTCATGGGGCTGATCGCCCGATTCAAACTCGGCAATGATTTTACCGGTGGCCGTGTCAATGGCTTGCACTTTAGCCGCGGTAGAGGCCGAGACTAAAAAGACTTTACCATCAGGGGAAATGGCTGAATGATCAGAGCGCGAACCTTCCACCTGGGTGCGCCAAGTAATTTTTCCTGTGTTCACATCTAACGCCACTACGTCGGCAAAACTTGGGCGGGAAATAAACAAGTGGCGGCCATCGTTTGAAGGGAACATGTCATCTACCATTTGGTGATGCCCTTCGCCAATCACTTCCTTAATGAAAGTAGAAGTAATACGGCGCTTAATGGAGCTGGTGAGCTCTTCTAACCTTGCTTCCTTATCTGGTACTGCATTTAGTTTTTTAATACGCTCATGGGTGTGTGGGTCGTATATATCTATGGTGCCATCCCAATTATTGCCCACCACAATCACATCACGCAGAGCGTTAGTGTGTTGTGAGTCTACCTGGGTGACGGAATCGGTGATTTGGCCGTTTACGGTTGCCGGGGAACTGGCCCACAGGCTATGAGCCCCTACGGTAAGCAAGATGCCCAATGCCGATGTTTTTAACGCTATCATGTTAGTGCCTTATGATGATTTTTCTGTCACGCATAAAAGAAATGGTAAAAGTACAAATGCATGCCAGTCATTAGGCTTTACAGTAACAAGCTCAGCTCATTCATTCATTGGCGTACCGAGTCCAGCCAGTTGACCTTGCTGGCCAGCGCAGAGTTTTTAGAGCCCACAAAAAAGCCCCTAATATAGGGGCTAGATTAAATTACCTTACAAAAGCAGTCTTTGGTGACCTCTAAAACGGCACTTCATCATCAAAATTATTGGCAGGAGCCGAATAAGACATACCGTCAAAGTCACCACCACCATGAGCGGGTGCCATGGAGGGGGCTTGCCCAGCTTGAGCGCCTTCTACACGCCATGCCTGTAAACTGGTGAAGCACTTTTCAGGTTTACCCGCTGCACTCCAAAGACGACCAGACAGGTTAAAATGGGCAATGACTTCTTGGCCAATTTGGTATTGGTCCATCAATGCACATTTGTCTTTAATCAGCTCAAGGGCCACGTAGTTTGGGTAATCAGGGTTTTCCCCTTCACCACTTAACTTAATAACGAATTCACGCTTTGTGAAACCATTCTGACCATAAGCGGTGGTTTCCCCTAAAGAGTGAATCACTCCTTGTACTTCAAAACTTTTGGACATGTTTATCACCTTTATAATTTGCGAAGAATAATACCACTGATCATTACAAAATGGAGGCACAAAAAAGGCAGGTTAATATTACCTGCCCTCATAAAGTCCATTTCTTAACCACAACTAGTCTTCGTACATACTCTGTATCAACTTAATACCTGGGTTTAAAACCTCCCGCCACACGGTATCTAGTTCGTCATTAAACTCTGGGTCAAATGCGTTTAGGGTTTCCACTAAAGCGTCTAGCCACTGGCCATATAAACTGGGGTGGATGTTCATCTGCTTTTTACTGTGGCTCTCACCCAGAGCGCGTATTTTAGTGTCCGACATGCCCCGGGCATGCATCACCAGCCACATGACACCGCCACGCAATAAGCCCCTTTGTGCTGACATATCGGTATCCACAAACATGGAGCGGATTTCATCGGATTTACCCATGAAATTGCTGTAAAAAACTTCGAAAAATCTTGGATCGTTACAGGCGCGGCCGTAACTTTGAAATACCCACTCGGCGGGATCAAGGTGACTACTCATGATATGACTACATTACAGTGTTCAAAAAGGCCGCGAACTTTACGGGGTTGAATCATTGATTGCAATCCTTAATCGTGACTACTTTCACAAAGCCTTTAAAGAGGTGTTTACACTTCAATTCTCAAGCCATTATCTGGGTAACCATTAGCCAGATAATGGCTGCCCATTGCTTTTATCTTTTAAGAAACTAAAATGTTAGTACATACCCTTTAGTTACCATAAGGCCATGCGCATGTATCAATTACCCAGCGATATATCCAAAGCTACCCCCAACGTTTTCAACGCCACTTGCCCTGCCCGGTATTTACTGAGTACCTTAACCGGTAAATGGAACCTATTGGTCGTGGACGCCCTTTCCGCGGGTCGCTGGCGAAATGGTGAACTGTTGCGAAAAATAGACGGTATTTCACAAAAAATGTTAACTCAAACTTTACGGGGCCTAGAAGATTTAAATTTAGTCAAGCGCATGGACATGGGCACAGTGCCTCCTCATGTGGAATATGAGCTAACCGAAATAGGCAAAGAGTTAAGGAAAAAAATATGTTCGTTTGATCGCTGGGTAGAAAAGAATATGCTTGAGCTCATTGAAAACAGTGAAGATGTGAATATTGAATACATTTAAGCTTCTCGATTCCCTTTTCTAGACACCCTGTTCTAAATAAGAGCCCATCAATATTAACAGGGCTTTTTATTAACCCACAAAAAATCGGCTGGGGTATTCATGAAATACACCAGCCGATTCAATACATGGTTTATAACGAGTGGCCCAGCTAAGCCTAGCTCTTATAAACTTTTTAAAACGTCTAAAATGGCAGAAGGTTCAGAACGTTTTGTGTAATCGCCATCAGCAAATAGGTAAACGATTTCACGGTTTGGCTTAACAATGATGGTAGTAGGAATAGGCAACTCAAATTTTGATTCGCCATTGTGTTTTTCAACATCAATATCAAATTTCAGATAAATTTCCTGAAGTACTTTAGGCAGTGTAAACACCAAACCTAGCTCTTTGGCATAGTGGCTGCCTTCATCTGAGTAAACACCAAATGTCACGCCATTTTTTTCTTTGGTTTCTTTCACATTAGCCACTGACTCAGGTGTCATGGCGATAATGTTTGCACCCAGTGCTTGAATCTCGCTGGATACTTCTTCAAGACCTTTTAATTCTAAAACACAGTAAGGGCACCAGCCACCACGGTAAAAACTAATCACCAATGGCTTACCATCGATCAGCTGATCAATATTCACCAATTCATTATTAACGTCTTTTAAGTTTCCGCTAGGGAGCTTTTCACCCACTTTAATGGCATCTGCCACGATATCAGAGGCAATCAGTTTTTCAGTTTCTTGGTTCATGATAGCCAATGCATCATCAGGCACATTAGCAGTAAATTCTTTTTTTAATGTGTCTAGTCGACTTTGTAAGCCCATAATATGACCCCTTGAAAATTAAGTTAATGGTATGCGTTCAACACAAGATTAATTGTATTTTCAAAGGTACTAAAATAATAGTACGCACCTTTTAGTAACCATTAAAGAAAACTGAAACAATGAATTCCATAGTCTAGATAGGGAAACCCCTATTTAACTTTGTCATTCATTATCACAACGCAGCAACGCCTATGCTCTGGGTACGGCCTAAATTAACAGTTAAAAAGTGACGGGGTGCAAGATTGGGAGATTTTAATAACCTTTGCAATTAAATGCTGGATGCACAGGCTATTAAATAAATTTGAGCGTTGGTTAGATATCGTTACTTAATATTTTTAAAGAAATGTCTCTAATATCACGACATGCAATAATGAGCTTAGGGGTGAGCTTAGACTTATTCTCACTTTCTAAAAAGAATGCGATTTTTTCAGTTAATACACTGTCAGAATCATGGTTCAAATGGCTATTGTGAAATTCCTCGTAAAACTCATCTTTAGACTTATGATCTGTGGTATGACGCAACTCTAAAATAACGTCATAACAATCTTTACTAATGGAGTCGAAGGTTTCAATATAACTGTTATAAATACTGCCCACCCCAGGCATGGCCTTAATAATGGCCAACTTAATGCCTATGCGCCTAAGTTTTCCGGCATTTGCACAGTAGTTACGTATAATATCTTTTAGCAGTTCGTATTCTTCAGAATGATATAAACTATCCTTTGAGGCATTTTTCATACTTAATAGGTTTAATTTTAAATCATTAATGTTGGTATTAATGACTTCGGACACTTTCACCGCTTCACTGTCAGAAATAAACTGCACGGCTTCCATTTCAATCTGGTGTTGATAGTTTTTTTTAAAATCATTTCTAAAAATAAAGGCAGCCGCCACAAGACCTAACGTACTTAATGCCGTAATCGCTGCCCAAATATTAAAATCCACCACTTCCACACCCTGCCCCATGGCAAACCCCATCACTAAAAAGCCTACAGCTGTTAAACAAAATTCAATTAGCCCCATGAACACCTCTGGGTTAACAAGACCGTTAAGATCTTATGCCTATTTATAAGATAAAAAGCCGACTATTTTACCATATAGAATGAGTGTAGGTGGGATTTGGGTGAGTAAAACTCTAAACTTAGTTTTCAGAATAAAGAAAACAGCGCTCATGGCGCTGTTTATTGACTTACAATAGCTGTGCCACTAGAAAAAGACTCACTGAAGAGCGTCTGACGGCTCTTTTATAGGCCTAATTATCTCGAATACTGAACAGCATTTAACCAAGTTATTAAATGGCGAAAGAGTCGAAGTAACGGATACTAGGCTCGTAGGATAACAAGGCTGCAAGGGCTTCCAAGTCGCCCCTTTCAGCTCGCCAAGCCAAATATTTTTCATAGTGTTCACGGGTAGACCAGGTTTCCAGCAATACCAAGTTCAAAGGGTTATCTTGGTTTGACATAACCGTCACTCCCTTGCAGCCATTAAAACTACGAGTATCGGGTAATATTTCCTCTAAGGTGTTTTTTAACGCCTCTAAGCAATCTGGCTTTGCGGTCACTTCTAAAATCACACTTACACTCATGAATTTTTCCTTATAATGTATAAATATTAGGTTAAGGTTTTATTTCTAAACCTTGAAAAATAAAGCTGATCCAACTGGCTTCATTAATAAAACCCGCCCCCCATGCCTGCCACTTTTTATCAAGGCCAATGGTTTGAATTTTCTCAAGTAATAAACCTTTGTCTTTCATGGTTTTTACTTCAAGAATGGTCTGCTCTAACATGGTTTGGAATTCAGATAAGCCTTGCTTATTGGTTATGGCACCATGACCTGGAATCACCACCGTTTTCTCATTAATACGTGCATTAATCTTTTTAATACTGTTTAAAAAACTAATGGCATTTCCACCATTATGTACATCAATAAACGGAAAATGGGGGAAGAACAATAGGTCACCCATGTGCACCAAGTTAGCCTTTTTAAAAAATATCACGGTATCGCCGTCGGTATGACTATTAGGAAAGTGTTCTAACTGTAATTCGTCGTTATTAAAGTGAACTTTCATTGCATCTGGGTAGGTTAAGGTGGGCAGTGCATGCTCTGGGTGCGCGCCAGACTCGTATTTAAAAAAGGGAATTTTTGCGGGGTTTTTTAATCGCTCTCGAACAGTGTCGTGAGCAATAATCGTGGCATTCTTGCCCAGCTTTTCATTGGCTCCGGTATGATCAAAGTGCCAGTGAGTATTTATGATGTATTTCAATTGGGCTTTATGGCTCGTTTGGTTAAGGGTGCTAGCCAGATTATCTGCCAGATCACTATAGCCATTATCAATAATCAGCAAGCCGTCCTTACCCTCACTAACAATAATATTTCCTCCCTTACTGCTTAGCATAGAAAGGGATTCACTAATTTGAGTTTTTAAATATACAGGGCTCTGGGCCATATGGTTTTTATGTGCCCAACAAGCATTAAAAACCAATAATAAAACTGCAAGCAACAAGCTGTGAGATAACGTCACAATGATTCCTCTTAAAATTCTAAATTTTTTGCTATACAAAAAATTAAATACAAATTCGTAAATGTATTGTGAATTTTATGGCAAAGAGAACCAAAATATAAGTACACACCTTTTAGTAACTATTAAATATTGCATAGACCCACAAGAGCCGAGTATTGCCAGCGAACCGAATACCTAAAAGATGTGATTATTGGATAAGATAACCGAGCGTACTGACCGATAGTGAGGGAGTGCTTACAAACAGAAACTAGAGCCAGTTCACTCTAATGGTTTAAAAGCTGGGATACAGTAGACTCATCACAGACATCATTCATCGCGTCTGTGGCAGCGCCTCATACTTATTATACCGCCTGTATAGCCTAAGTATGAGGCGTCCTTTTCTAAGGTAAGCTTAGCAGTCCCTGGTGGTATAGCGGTTATATTAATCTCAACCGCCATGACCGATTTCACCATCACCAGTGCATTCAGCTAACCACCTTTTATGTGGCTAAAGCCACGCCACCCACTGAAATTTCTATTATTGAAACCATCACCTCACTTTTGTTCACTATTTGAATCTTATTTTCATTTTTATATATACATACGTGATTGTATGTATATATGATAACCCAATCCCATCACAATAAGGGTCAAAATCATGTTGCAAGAGTGGACTATATGGCAACCAGTTTTTGAACAACTGCGGTTAATAGCAGGTAGCGCAGTGATACTGGCCATACTGGGCGAACTGTTTTACCAATGGAAAACAGGGAGAACCTTGTATACCTGGTGGGACACCAAAGGAAACCTAGCGGTTATTCCTTTTTATATATTGGTGGCCCTTGTATGGGGGCCCGTGGTGTATTGGTGGTATGACTTGGCCTTTCAAGCACGCATTATTGATTGGAGCCAGGCTTGGTTTGAATCAAACACAGGTCTATTCTTGTGTTATTGGCTATTGCTGTTCTTATTGGAGGATTTAACCTTTTACCTGTTTCACCGCTCAAGCCACAAGGTACGGTTATTATGGGCATCCCATGTGGTACATCACTCGTCCAAGCAGTTTAATTTTACCGTAGCGTGGCGTGAATCATGGCTGCCATTTTTTGTATTTTGGTTTTGGATGCCCCTGCCCTTATTAGGGTTTCACCCTTTATCGGTTTTACTGATGCAAATGATTAGCTTGTATTTTCAAGTGTTTATTCATACTCAATCCATTAAAACCTTAGGGCCTTTAGAGTGGATATTTAACACGCCCAGTCATCACCGAGTGCACCATGCCTGCAATGAGGCTTACATTGATAAAAATTTCGGTGGCGTATTAATTATTTGGGACCGGTTATTTAGTACCTATCAAAAAGCTGGTAATGATAAAATTCGCTTTGGCATTACCCAACCCTTAAACAGTAACCGCCCTTTGGCTATTCAGTTTCATGAGTATCAGTTACTCATTAAAGACATTCTTAAAGCCAATACTTTTTCTGAAAAAGTGAAATTAGCCTTTAAAAGACCTGGCTTCAAAGCAGACTCTTAAAATAAAACAGCTAGAATATTAATTAAAGGACCGTTTGCTAAAATGCAGGTTAAAAACATGAAAACCCTTACGCTCATCAGTCAACTTTTAACCCTTAGCCTAATAAGCTTTAGCACTTGGGCAAAAGTGCCCGACGCCCAAGTAGCCAAATTAGGAACCCTACTCACACCTATGGGCGCTGAAATGGCCGGCAATAAAAATGGCAGAATTCCAAAATACAGTGGTGGCTTAAAACAAGATATCAATGCCAACCCCATGACAGATGTGTTTGCCCATGAAAAACCTTTATTTGTGATTACCCATGCCAACATGCAGCAGCACCAAGCACACTTAACACCTGGGCAAATGGCCTTATTTAATAAATACCCAAAAACATACGAGATGCCTATATACAAAACCCACCGAACCGCTTCATACCCACAAAGTATTTACGACAAGGCCTTAAAGAATGCCAGCCAAACGCAATTAGTAGATGGCGGTAATGGCATGGTTAATTTTGATGAATCAGTCCCCTTTGCCATTCCCCAAAGTGGGTTAGAGGTTATTTGGAATCATGTGAGTCGCTTTCGTGGCGGTTCGGTTGAACGTAATCTTGCCTTGCTGCCAGTTCAGGCAAACGGACAATATAATGCGGTAAAAGCTCGTGCTCAATTAACCGCGCCGCAATACCTAATAGAAAAATTTGACGCAAAAAAAGATGACAATATTTTGTTTTATTACACCTCTTCTATTAAGTCCCCTGCGCGCTTAACCGGTAATGTATTGCTGGTTCATGAGACGATTGATCAAGTGAACCAGCCCCGCAAGGCATGGGCTTATAATGCAGGGCAACGCCGGGTACGACGCTCTCCCCAGGTTGCCTATGATGCGCCATCACAGGCAAGCGATGGGCTGCGTACCTCAGATCAAATTGATATTTATAATGGCGCACCTAATAAATATCATTGGAAGCTTATGGGTAAAAAAGAAATATATATTCCATATAATGCCTATAAGCTTGCGGATGAAAACCTTAAATACGCCAACATCATTCAACCAGGTCACATGAACCAAGATGTGAGCCGTTATGAACTTCACCGTGTCTGGCATGTGGAAGCCACCTTAAAAGAAGGTGAGCGTCATATTTACGCTAAGCGCAGTTATTATATAGATGAAGACAGTTGGCAGATTGCCAGCGCCGATCACTATGATAACCACAACATACTGTGGCGCGTATCGGAAGGCCATGCCATGCAATTTGTCAATGCCAATACCCTTTGGTACATCGCGTCTAGCAATTACGATTTATTATCAGGGCGCTATTTATTAGAGTTAAACAACGAAGAAAGAAACCCATTTAACTTTGGCAACAAAATGAAACGCAAACAATTTACCGCCGGTGCCCTGCGCCGTTCTGGGCGCTAATGCTTTTTGCCATTTATACATATGGCTATGTATGTATAATTGGCAAAAAAATGGATACTTAATATGGCTAGGCGCACCAAAGAAGACGCAGAGAAAACCAGAAAGACCATATTGGTAGCCGCCTTGGATATTATTTCAACAAAAGGGCTGGCCAATACCAGCCTAGATCAAATTGCCCATCAGGCAGGGGTGACTCGTGGAGCCATATATTGGCACTTTAAAAATAAAACCGAATTATTTTCTGTCATATTAGATGAGTGGTTAAAACCCACTTATGAGTTAAGCCAGAAATGGTTGGAACAAGAAGATCCTAGCCTTAACAATTTAAAAACGTATATGGTTAAGTGGTTATCTCAAATAGAAAAGCAACCTGAGCTTACCAAACTGTTTGATATATTGTTTTTTAAAGTAGAACTCATAGGCGACATTAAAACGCTCATTGACCAAGCCAATGATAAAGCCGACCAAGATGTGCTTGCCCTGACAATGTACCTTGGTACATTAAAATCGCAAAAGGTGTTTCATACTGATACTGATATCACTTTATTAGCAGTCAGTTTATCGTCCTTTTTAATGGGGCTTGCTCAAAATTGGCTAGCAAGACCCAATGCATACTCCTTAGAAAAAAATGCCCAAACCCTTGTTGAGCAATTTTTTAAAGGTTATCTGCCCTAACTCCCTCCCTTACTCTGGTTATTGGCAATGGGTGTTCTGATACGGCTTAGTATTAGGCGACATAAAAATACTGGTGGAATAGGTTTGCATACCAAAATTTAAGGTAAACATGTTAGCTCGATAACCGCTAGTAGGAGCGGAAAGATCTTGGGTAAATGAAAAATACATTTCTTCCTCGCCGTCTTCGTCTGGGTCAAGCCAATGTATTTTCATATCAAAGATACTCACAAAAGAACTGCTCCATGCTTCGTCTCCTGTGGTTTGTAGACGAAAATCTAGTTTATCATTTTCGCTTGCCCAGTAATTGACCAGCAATGGCAATTTAGAGCTGTAAACCGTTAAGGTGTTCGCTTCACGATCTTCCTGCCAGAAAATATCGGGTGCTGGGTTATCGCCTTTTTCATCTATGACTTTACTGGCAAAGCCAAAGCCAGTTAGCAGCGCTTCCACTGGTAAGTCATGGGCCGCATTGGGTACAAAACGAATATTTTTAGGCCCCGCTACATTGTTCCAATAACCTTGGCTATTGGTATTGGCGAAAAAAGGATCGGACGTGCCATTTAACAAAAGTTTCGGAATGCCCACTAAGCGGTCTTGGTAAGAGATAGGATCGACAATGTCCAGTAAAGCTTGGCCCTGTGGCGTTTTAAAACGACACGGCAAGTCTTTGCCAGAATAGGTCTCTAAAATAGAGTAGTAGTCGCCAAAAGATTCAAATTGATTTTCCATGGACTCTTCTACATCTAGTACGTCAATCACCGTGGGCACAATGCCTATCACGCGTTTATCCACTGCTGCGGTTAACCATGTGGTCCAACCTCTTTTTGACGCCCCCACCACTGAAAAGTGTTCGATATTTAGATGTAATTCTTGTGCTAAAAACTCCTGGCTGGCATCCATGGCTTTCACTACCGATTTCACCATGGGCAAATAGATAGGCCACTCTTCATTGCCGGTATCTAGGTATAGCTCAAACGAGCGTGAGACTAAATCATCTTCTTTATAATCTTGAGGAGTGTCATCGGCCTTAAAATACCAAGGCTGGTTGGGAACTTGTCGCACTTCGATAATAATTTTATTGTAAAACCAAGCACCCATGCCAATGGTGTCATCGAATTTCGAATCACTTTCATGGCTGCCGCCATCTACGAACATAATTGCACTGTCCGCTTCATTGGTAAGCGTTCCACCCGGGTTAGAAATAAGGCGTTTAGGCATGTATATCATCACATCATGCTGCCAAAGAGGGCGACTGGTTTCTTTATCTGTTAACCACTTTTGAGAAGTTAAAAAGACTTCATAACCGCTATATAAAAATTCCTCTTGTACCCTTACTAGTTGCCATTTGTATTGACCGTCCTCTTTTTTAATGTAGCGATCTAAAGCTGTGTCTAGCGTATTATTTAAGCTAGGGTCACTATGACTTAAAAAAGAAAACACCATAAAAATAGCCAATACCGCAGGCCTAAGTAATGTCATTGTTTCCATGATAATCCTTTATATATTTATTCTTACTTATCCAATTCTGCTATTTATGATTAGATAAGCAGCCAGAAAACTCATTGCGCCACTTTATAAACTTTATTTAGAAAAATTGCCCGATTTTTTATTTAAAAAACAAAAATTTAAGTACATTGTTAAAGATAAGAATGAGGCACTGCAGAAGGCAGAAAACTGAAATCGATTAATTTACAATCAAAAAAAGAAAAAGCCACGAGGTCAGTCGCAGCCTTTCAATACGCGTACCAAATAAATTAGTAGGTCAAATCCTAATGAGCATTTGCCCTTCTGGTACATGAACATACAAGCAGTCACAGCTCATAAAGCCTCATTGATAGACAGCTTGCTAGTTTTAAATTGTTATTGAGTTGATATGAAAATAGCATTTGAGTAAAACCATAAATCCTTCCAAGCCATGGCTTCTACACTGGGTTCTTGTTTTTCAAGATCAATTATGGGATTGCCTTGTTCATCCACATAGCCTGGTGTGCCCTTAGCGTTATTACTGCCTCGCAGGCGAATATACATGTCACCATGGTCTTGTGGTAACGACATTTCTATGCGTATTTTTCCATCCTGAATATTCCAGCCTTCATCACCTTCGCTGAAGGACGCTAAAATTCGGGTACTGTCACTAAACGGTTTATTAAAATCACTGTCTTGCTCGTCCTTGTAAGCGGTTACCTCTCCCACAATCACATCCACAAAAGCTAATTGGGGGGTATCACCATTATGATTTAATTCAGACTGGGTGATCTCTATGCTTACTTTAATATTGTCACCTAGGGGCACTGCCAAAGTTTCACCCATGGTGGCAGCTGCATCATGTGATGAAACATTAAAGGTAAGAGCGCTAATTAAATCACCATGAGTGACAAATATATTACCTTTTTTAAGTGCATTAATAACCCCTTCCCGGCTTTCGGTTTCAAGTAACATATGAGTTTTAGCATATTGATTAGGCCAAAAATCTTTGGTTTGACTGTGAAAATCACTTTGACTGATAATTGAAAAATGCCGTCCTTCACTTAATAACGCATCCCATACACCGCCCAAGCGCGCGGTCATGTAATCAAAGCCTCCATAGGTTTGTCCAAAATAGGCAATGCCGTAGTCTTGGTATTCATCCATGATAATGGGGTCTGTTTCATCATATGAGCCACGACTTTCTTCATTACGCTGATGCCCTGGCGCGCCTTCCATTCCGATAAAAGCCGTGGGCGCAGCATTATGAAACTGGCGAATATCTTCGATCTTTACTTTGTGACTGCGAGACGGATGATTAAAGGCAAAAATAGCCTTGCCATTATGATTGTGCTCTAGCTCTTTAACCGCATTTAGGTTGTCCTCAAGCTCTTTGGAGTTGCCATTCCCTTTTGCATATTGTTGGTGAAACGCAGCTAATGAGTCCAAATTTCCATCATCTAAAATAAGTAACGTTGCGTGTTCCTTGGTATAAGGAATCGTCCACTCCATGCCTTGCAAAAGATACTGGCTGGTATTTAACCTTTGGCGATACTGATTCACATGACCATAAAGGGTGTTTATTAACTCAGAACGTTCCACCTCGGCCTTATCATCTGGGTAATTTTCTTTGGCGTAGTCATGGCTATGCACTTCTTCTTCGGGGGCAGGGTTAAGGATAAGCTGCCCATCTACCGTGGTACGTACTAACGCATCATTAATTTTATAGGCATTAAAGCCACTATGATCAGTACTGGTAATGTAGCTTGCCCCATAGTCGTTGAAGGCTTTATCTAAAACGGTGGTCATTAAATTATGTCCATCAGAGGCGGTTGAATGAACATGCATGTCACCGTATATCCAGCGCCCTATTGGATCACTTTGCGACTTAGATTGAATGTCATTATTCTCGCCCGAACCACTGTCTAATCCACACCCAGTCAATAACCCGGTTAATAGCAAGGCTAAGTAAGTTTTGTCTTTCTGCATTGTCACAACACTTTAATGTTAGAAATTGAAAGGCGAACGTACGCAGCGAATATGACTTCAGGATGACAAACGCTAGTAATAAGTGAATATTTTCACCCATTTAAAATTAATCAATTGCTACAGCTAAAAACGAAGAAAATGGCACGTTTTCATAATAATCATTTTAGTATTAAAGGTTAAAGTAATGGGTTAACTGACAGTAACCCATGCTTTCAGCTCTTTTCATTTTACAATTGAGAAGTATATAGAAGAAATATCTATCCTGAATCATCATTTTCAAAGCCTTCAAAATTAAGCAATAAAAGCACACTTTTAATTAATGATTCATAAGTTAATTACCCATACGTACCTTTAAGATTACATGAAGTCAATTACACCAAGGCCTTGAGTATTGAGAATGAAGATAAGCTGAAAGCCCTTTACTGATCCATTTTAGTAACCCCCCTCTAATCAGCGCTATAGCCTATCCACTCCCCTACCCTTTACATGCAAATGAAACGCTGAGCAATATTTGCTATATTCACTGTTATTTAAAAATAATGCATATCAGGGAGTGGATATATGTTTGATCGAATATTTAGAGCAGATACATTGCGAGTAGGTGAAGGGCTGGTAAGTGGTTACATTGCTTGTTTCTTGGCCATATTAAGCTTTCTAGGGGTCGTTGCGTTTCATTTTCCAGAATATTTAACCACACCTGAATTAAGAGCCAATTATGATGTAGCCACTCTTAGAACAGTTTTATTTTCCGCATTGGTCATTGCAGGCAGTTTAGGCTTGTTAAATTTTGTGAGAAATAAAAATAAACGCCTAGGGACCGTAGCTTGGGTCTTTGTAATATTGTCTATCGCATTAGGTGGACATAGGGTTCCGGTAGGGGATTTTCCCGATAATACGCCCTATGTCGGTTTAGATTGGTTTATTTTAGATTTACTGGGATCTACTCTTATATTCATATTCATTGAGAAATTATTTCCTCATAAAAAACAAGCTATCTTTCGCCCACAGTGGAAAACCGATTTTAATCACTTTTTTATCAATCACTTACTAATTGGTTTTGCTCTTTTAGTGGCCAACCAATTTGTGAACAAAACGTTTGGATGGGCTGTGAACAGTGATACTCAGCAATTGGTCTCTTCCCTTTGGTTTCCGCTGCAACTGGCGCTAATTCTATTGGTGGCCGACCTTTTTCAATATGCTTTTCATCGCTTTTACCATGAAGTACCACTGCTTTGGCGTTTGCATGCTGTACATCATAGTGTGAAGCATATGGATTGGTTAGCAGGTTCTCGAATACATATTCTAGAATTATTAATAACACGCTCAGCCGTTTTAGCGCCGATATTTTTCTTTGGGTTTGATAAATCAGTCATTGATGCCTATGTGATCATAGTGGGCTTTCAGGCGGTATTTAATCATGCCAATGTGCGTATTAATATTGGATGGTTGCGATACATATTTGTCACACCACAGTTTCACCACTGGCACCATGCATCAGACGAAGCCGCCATAGACAGAAACTATGCTGCGCATTTTTCATTTATTGATTATTTATTTGGCACAGCGGTTAAAGGACAAAAAGAATGGCCTGATCAATATGGCGTGAAAGGGGATTACGTGCCGGATGGCATGCTTAAGCAGCAAATTTTTCCTTTCATTTACAAAGAATAGCGAATTTGTTAAATGGCTAATTCTTGGGTTGAACACACAGGAAGAATTTAAAATAAACCTATCACCCCTTAGCGAAAAACCAAAGGTAATCGCTAGCAGATCAAAATTTAAAATCAAAGGCACCTGCAGGAGTTGCCTTTGAGTATAACGCGATAACACTTCCAATTTTGAGGCTCTATTGGAGCACCATTGAAATTTGGATATTACTTTAGAAATTAATCTCTAGCATAAGCCCTTAAATATCTTTCTTTATGGGGCGAAACTAGATTAGAGCTATTTTTCTGCCCCTAGCATAAGAGCATCTAGAAAAAAGGTATATCCGTCTTTATCTTCAACGGTTTCAAAACGACCAAGAATGCCCGCTTCCATGATTCGACCATCTGTTAGTGTAAATTCACCACTGAGGCTGACCTCACACTGATCACCGGTGAATTTGGCGTTATGATAAATAGAAAAGTCATTAGCATCATTATCTGTGTAGACGATTTCAGGGTCGGTTGTAACAATATATTTCTCTTCCCAACTAGTGCTAATTGTAAATGCTTGCTCACACGTGAGGGTTCCTGCGTATTCATTTTCTGACAGAACTATTGAAGTAGAACTGTTCACTGCCTCATTGACAGAATTAATCACTTTAATGAAAGGTGATACAGAGGTGACGACCACATCATCTAGATCACCTTCAGATGGCCTAGTACTGTAATCATAATCAGGAAAAGTAAGCTTAACTTTCATATCAGAAAACAAATCAGGATTATTTTCTGCGCCCCCTCCATTGATTAAAATCTGTGAGGCAATTTCATAACAATCACCCGATGGAGACGAACTAATATCAAAGGAGGTAGCGGCTTTATGCCTATCTGTGGAGACTGATAATGTTAATGGGTACCAGTCATAATATTTTTCAGTTGAATTCCAGGTTTTAGTGGAGCTTGAACTGCCACTAAAGCGGTTATATGGAAATCCATTATTTGCCAGTAACCGGCTGCCTATAATGCCACATCCCTGCTTTTCTTCCACTATCGTGTTCTCGCGGTTATCAGAGCTGCTGCCACAGGCTGTAAGAACAATACTCAACGATATTACGGAAAGGCCAAAAGCGCCTTTGGTAGTCGGTTTCTTTTCTTGGCTATTGAAACCTAAATCCATTTTATTCATGATAAAAAAATCTATTCCATTAAATGACTTGATACTTATTTTTTACTAATTAGCAAAACTTATAAAAACAATTTTAAATTGCATAAATTATAAAGGCAATTAAAAACATGTATGCACAAGATAGCCTGTACATTTTGTAACATAATCTGGGTAAATCAATTTATAGTTTATACACGGGTGCTTTTAGTATTTTATTTAAACTTATATAAAACCTGCAATCCAAACAGTTTTATCAATTCTGGATATTTTTACTTAGCCCCATATACGAAAAAGCCCGAGCACCTTAAATGCACGGGTTTTTATTTATAAGGTAGGTGTTAGCTAACCGCCAATTAAAGAGACATTAAACAACCTGTTAATTAATCAAGGTAGTGCCTCCATCTACCGCTATAATTTGACCTGTGATAAAACCACCGGCACGGCTAGCCAGCATTAAAGCCACACCCGCAATGTCCTCTGGTTCGCCCCAACGATGCATAGGAATGCCTTTGCATTCTTCCTCAAAGGCTGCCTTATCTTGGCTTAGAAATTCTGTCATTTTTGAATAAAAGCGCCCCGGTGCAATGGCATTAACACGAATATGATCTTCGGCAAGTTCGGTAGCCATCACTCGGGTTAACTGATGTACCGCAGATTTAGACGCCGCATAACTGAAGTTATCTAAAGCACTGCCCACCATGCCAGCAATTGAACCGATATTGATCACCACCGAAGTCGATTCAGCACTGGCCTTTTTCTTAAGCATAGGAGCCAATGCTTGAATCAAGAAAAAGGGCGTTTTCGCATTTATATCCATTACTTTATCCCAGCCCTTTTCTGGCACTTGTCCAAATGGTGCTCCCCAGCCTGCTCCTGCATTATTCACCAACACGTCAAGGTGCTCTTCACGTGCTTGTAAGTTGCTGACTAAATGGCTCAAGCCTTGTGTGGTAGAAACATCAGCCGGTATGGCAATGCATTCACCGTATTGACTCAGTTCTTTCGCTGCTACCATACAAGCATCTGCCTTACGGGCAGTAATATAGACCTTGGCCGCGCCCGCTTCTAAAAAGGCTTGTGCCATAAAAGAACCCAGACCTCTTGAGCCACCGGTTACTAAACAGATTTTACCTTCTAAAGAAAATAACTTATCAATCATACCCAGCTCCTGATTCTTCTTTGCTATTGCGGTCAATTCACCACAGAAATATAGACACCATACATTAATGCAATTTTTTCCGAACGATACCATGACCTCTTTAATCAACTGGATTTCAATAGGATGAATTATTCATTTTAAAATTTAGTTATATCAACCAACAGCCAGTTATTCATAAACAACTATTAACCAGATCAATATTGAATTGACAAAAAATTACATTCCGTCAACAAATTATTCAAATGCCAAATTAAGACAGTGTTTCTCACAATTTAATGGAATACGAACAAGTCCCCTCTAGCGGTATTGCGTAAAACAGGTATATATTGACCACTTAAAGTTAATAAACGTTTCAATAAACACACCGTGAGTTTTAAAAGATGACCCTATCCAAACAATTGTTCACTCATATTTCTTCAAAGGGACAGCTAGAAGTTTCTTTACAAGAAATTGAAATCCCTGAACCTAGTTCAAATCAAGTGCTGGTGCGCATTGACGCCGCGCCCATTAACCCTTCTGACATGTGGCCCATGTTTGGCCCGGCTAATTTAGCCAATGCTGAGTTGAATGTCGAAAAAAATCTATTGATTGCTCCGGTTCATGAACAGATATTGCCACGTATAAAATCCCGTTTGGATCAAACCCTACCCATAGGTAATGAAGGGGCTGGTGTGGTGGTCGCAGCTGGTAACAGTGAAGCCGCCCAAGCGCTAATAGGTAAAACCGTTGGGGTATTAACGGGCAGCATGTATGCACAATATTGTTTGGTGCCGGCACAAGCTTGCTTACCACACAAAGATGGGGTGACACCTCGTCAAGCGGCCTCATCTTTTGTCAATCCGCTCACCGCGTTAAGCATGGTTGAAAATATGCGCATGGAAGGCCATACAGCACTCGTGCATACCGCAGCGGCATCCAGCTTAGGGCAAATGCTAAACCGTATTTGTATCGCCCAAGATATTGCTTTAGTAAACATTGTGCGTAACCAAGAGCAAGCCGGCATATTAAAGGAAATGGGCGCTACTATTATTTGCGACTCATCCAGTGCCACATTTCATAAAGACCTCTATCAAGCCATTGAAAAAACCGGTGCCACATTAGCGTTCGATGCTATTGGTGGTGGTCAATTGGCCAGTGATATATTAACCGCCATGGAAGCGGTGGGCACAAAAGATATTGAGGGTTTTAATACCTATGGCTCTGAACTTAATAAACAAATTTATGTTTACGGTGGTTTAGACATGGGTCCCACCACATTAAACCGAGCATACGGCATGACATGGAGCATCAGCGGTTGGTTGTTAAACCGTTTCTTAGCCCGTTTAACACCTGAGCGCATGGGCCAACTTCGCAAACAAGTGGCCGATGAAATTAACACCACATTCGCTTCAGACTTTACGGATGAAATTAGCCTACAACAAGCGTTAGAGCCGGCCACTATTCTGAAATACAATGCGAAAAAAACCGGTGAGAAATTCTTGATTAACCCAAGTAAAAAATAATAGAAACCGGAAAGATATTTATTACGGTAAGCTGCCAATATATTCGTGTATTGGCAGTTTTCTTATCTAGCACCTTAATTCAACATAACCCCATAACTCGAACCAATTAGCCCCCTCCCAGCGACCAATGCTCTGTACGACCTTAATAAAGCTAATTCCGTAACATTATTCACAACCATGGATTAGGTGGGCTAGGCTTGGGTTTTTCCACCTTACCTGAAAGGCGATCTTCATCATCAGGGTGATGGCGGGCTTTAATGTAAGTTAATTGCTCAGGTGTTACACCAATAAATTTTTCATCCATAAAACACCTTACCCGCCACCAGGGTTTATTACAGCGCGCACTCAGTGCATCGTATTGTTGCTGGCTTATTTTTATGCCTGGCACTTCTATCCAATTTAAAGGTGTGCTTTTGGGTCTCAATTTCTTTTTTAGCACACGATAATAAAGTGTATTTCTTTTCCCCCATGAGTAATATTTATAGCCGCTAGGGGCAGTTCGAATATGCCGTGCATCGGGCTTTTGTAATTCTGATAAACCTTCCTGACCTAAATACATGGGCCCAAAAGAAAGATAAGCATAATAAGACCAGTCACTCCAAAAATAGCGGTTGTCTGCTACCACACCTTGATTTGGTAGTGATCTGACATAATAAAACTCTCTCTGACCATTTTCCAATGTCACATGCCACAGGGCGACTATTTCCTCGCCAGAAAGATTGCCTTTTTTATAAAACTCCATTGGCCCAGCAAACTGGTTATGAAATCCTATAACGCCATAAGGCCCAAAATATGAATCATAGTAGTTTGCATCGTGATACTTTAATTCATAATGCTCTGACTCATAATAATTCTGTACAGCATCGTGGTAATACGAGCCCGATATGGCATTAAAATCAAACAACCCTCGATGGGAGCACCCCGTTATAGCAAGCTCTATGATGACGATGATTAGTACTTTTTTAATATTCATCTTTATTACTCAAATGGCTCCGCTACTATTAAATCAAATTCATCTATGTCTACTTTTTTAATCTTGCCTCGAACATGTCGTATGCGATCTAATTCATCATTACGCTGATTAAAATCCACTGCTTCTTTAAAAAATATAGTGCGACGATAATAATTAATGTCTTTATCATCTTCTTCCTCTTGTGGACCCATGCCCACAGGTCCATTAAATGGACTATGGGATTCATGAATATAGTATTCATCCAGTATTTTAAAGCTGTCTATAAAACGAGCAACCTCGCTGGCACTGCCCAAGTGATTTTGCATGCTGTATTCCAGTTTATCCATGGCCTGTCTAACATTCCCGTTAAAACCCTTCAGCCTGCTTAACCTTCTGGTCTCATGCCTATCTGGCGTCCTATTGAACTTAATATCCCTATCTATTCTAGCCTGCAACTTTTGTATTTTGCGCTCATAAGTATGAGCCTGTGCATTATAGCCACACCACTTCATCCATAGAGTTCTGAATGACATGTCTGCTCGAAGGCGCGTCATGACATATTCATAATTTTTAGATAATTGTTTCTCTATAGTGGCCAATTTTAATTTCGTCAAGGGTACGCCTGATGCCAATGCGTATTTATGCATTTCCTGTAACGGCATAACAGATAATTGCGTGGGATTGGAAACTTCGTTCTTCACCCCCTGCTGATTAGGCTCATATCCTCCCCCAACATCAGAGTGAGCGCCAATAAAGCCTAGCTCTACCAAATGATCGCATATCACATCCCTAGGGTAATGGCGGTCTTGATTGCCAAGCAGAGTTTGTAAGTCAAAATTGGCTCGGTATTCATTTAGGGCAATAAAATGGCAGACTCTCCCCCCTTCCTTTAACCATTGCGGGCGAATATGAAAATTATAACCATAATCATCATTATCTCCTGCTAAGCCATAAGACCCCACCGAATCAAATAAACCCGCAAAGCTAATCTCGAACTGACTTGGAGTGATAAATTCCTGAATATGCTCATCTTTAAACCCGTAAAACCCTTGCTTCACCACATTAATAAAGTGCCGCGCCGTGGTGGCTCCCCGACTAAACCCAAACACATCAAAATAAATTCGATTGGGCAAAATGTTATATTCATTAGTATAAGCAATGATGGCAGCCTCTATGGTATCCAGCATGCCGGCTATTCTGCTAAACGCCCCAATACCCGCAGCGCTTCCCAATATCCCTTCTATGAAATTATCACCTTTACTGCCCACACCACGTACATAACCATGTGTAAACGATACGCCCATGTTTTTGACTTGCCGCTCATAAGCATCACTTAATAATTTCACATTGGACCATGCCGTATCTTTATGAGCATCATTTCCCGTGCCATCAAAAAATATTCCCATTCGTAAAGGTGGGTTAATTTTTAATTCCACAGTATGCAAAAGTACTCCATCAGACATAGTTTCGGTTTTAGTTACCGTCAAAACCGAGATTCGATTATTCTTTTGTGATTCATCAAGATTTTTATTTTTGTTAAGGTCTTTTTTTACATCAATTAAGTCATCTGTGATGGCGTATATTTTAAAAAAATCCCCTTTTTCAGCTGTAAATACTTTACTGAAATTATCCGCTACCACATTCTTAATTTGCCGCACAGGCAAGGACTTCTGCGTATCGTTCACTACCACCAGTGAAACGGTATAGGCCGAGGGTAGTGAATGACCCTGTTCTGGTTGAAGATTCAACACGATTTTATGTTTTTCCCGCGGATTTTTTTTAGGCTGAACTGAACTTGAATTGGTTTGTGTGGGCTCCGTTCTGGTCACTCCATGAATTTGAGGGATATGAATTTGATGTAACACAGCATCCAAAGCATTCATAAACATCAGGTTTTGACCTGAGTTAATCTCCCATACGCCAGAGTTATCAGGAGCAATCCCCACATGAGCGAATACCGGATGACGGGTATTGTTATTAATTAAAAATACTTGACCATCTTCCAGCTGATGATTAATGCACCCATAAGCATCAGCTGCCTTTAAGCGGCTAGTGGGCAAACTAAACTTGGCGGCATTGCCGATTGGCTCAGTGCCTGTCCTGCCATTATTGTTAGACATCAGCGTATTTTTAGCGTTTGAGGGTACTTCTATAAACTTCAACTCACTCCAAAGCAATTCACTGCCCTTTTTAAGTATTAGCATAATTCCTTTTAAGCCCTTAGCGACGGATTATTAGAAGAGGAAATTAAGTTCACGTATCAAGACTATTTAGTCAATCTAGAAGGCCACATAAAAAATAAATATATTTTAAATACGCCGCCAGCATTAGACCTATTACAGAACCCAAGCTACCTGCAGATTGTGCGTTTTCTATCTGGCTTTATTACCCCCTACTTCGAGGTAAATCAATCACGTAAATTAAGCAAATTTATGCGCAATAAGATCAGCAATATTTATGCGAGGTTCATTATGGGGTGAGCGTTGCGCTTATTACTTGAACTAAGGCCCCGAATAATGTTAATTATCATTTACAACTTTAAATCTGAAAGCGCTTCTTTTAATACTCGTATCTTTGATGATAAGTGTTTGCTTTGTGGGTAAACCAACGAAACAGGCCCTCTATCCAGTGCGTACTCGGTAAGAATTGGAACCACTTGTTTATTCTTTAAAGCCTGTGCTGCTATCACTTGCTGAGTTTGCACTATGCCATGCCCTTGAATCGCTAAATCCATTAATCCCTCGCCAATATCTAACACCATGTCTCCCGTTACGGCTAGCTTTCTCTCTTGGGCACCTTGCTTAAAAAGCCACTGGTATAACCGACCAGTACGTGGATACCTAAGATTAAGACAATTATGCTCCTTCAAATCATCCGGTGAAGAAGGTGTTCCGAATTTATCTAGGTAACTGGCAGAGGCAACCGTCACCAGTTTGATATTACCTAATTGTCTTGCCACCACTCTAGAGTCTGGAATCTCACCAATTCGAATAGCGGCATCAAAGCCTTCCGCGGTTAAATCCACTAGGCGATCTGTCATTGCCACTTCCATGGTCAGGCCAGGGTTATCTTTGGATAATTGGGCAAGAATAGGCATAAGGACGGTCCGTCCAAATCCTAAAGGCGCTGAAACTTTTAACACTCCTGACGGGCGCTCTCTCTGAGAGGTAAGTTGTTGCTGCGCATCTTCAAATTCCAGCAGCAATGCTGAGCAGCGCTCACAAAAAGCTTGCCCATCTGGCGTTAAACTTAAACTTCGCGTTGTACGATTTAAAAGCTTCACTTCCAAATCGGATTCTAAGCGACTAATGGCCCTAGAGACCCCAGACTGGGTCATATTCAAAGCAGCTGCCGCACCTGTAAAGCTCATTAGCTCTGATGTTTTAACGAATATTTTTACAGCGTTTAAATCCATTCCAGCACCAATATATGAATATAATCATATATATAATGACTTAAACCATATTTATCTTCAAATAATCATTAATTAAACTGCTTTCATCCTATATAACCAAAGAAGGCAGACAACAAAATGAAAACTATATTCGTTACAGGTGGCACCGGAAACAATGGAAAGCCCATCTTAGAGACACTCGCACAAACCGACTTTTCAGTAAAAGCGCTATTACGAGATCCGTCGAAAGCCGTGGTTCAAGCCGCAAATATTCGCTACATTCAAGGGGATATGGATGATGTCGCTTCACTGGAAAAAGCACTTGAAGACGTTCATAGCGCTTTCTTAGTGACCGCCTATTCTGAAAGCTTTCCGCTGCAGCATAAACGCTTTATAGAGGCTGCTAAAAAAGTAGGTGTTAAGCATATCGTTCAGTTATCAGGCATAGGTGCCGACCCAAAGGCTGAAATACTCACTGCCAAGTGGTTAGGCGAAGCCGAGCAACACTTAATGTCTTCTGGGCTTCACTGGACTATTTTAAGAGCGGGTTCATTTACTAATAATTTTTTCGCCAATGCTGAATCCATTGCCAAAGAAGGCATTATTGCTGCGCCTTATGGCCCTTCGGGGGAGGCGCCATTAAGCATTATCGATAACCGAGATATTGGCGCAGTGGCCGCAAAAATACTCACTGAAGCTGAAGATCACAAAGGTAAAATTTACCATTTAACCGGTAATACGCATCTAAACTACAAACAAATAGCGGGCCTATTTACTAAAGTATTAAACAAGACAATAACCTATCAATCGGTTACCGATTTAGAGGCAAAAAATGAGTTACTGCAGTGGCAGGTGCCTGAATTAGTGGCTGATTCATTGATAGAGTTATGGGCTTCAATACGAAACAGTAAAACGCCACCACCTATCACTAATGATGTTGAACGGATACTGGGTCGCAAACCCAAAACATTTGAACAATTTATCCGTGATCATTCAAAAACATTCTCCTAAACCTAAAAACAAATAAATATCCTTGGGGTAAGCCCTAGTACTCCCCCCGCTCACTTGGTGAGCGGGGGTTCATTAAAACGTTGCTAGCGGATAATCACGGTGAGACTTCCCATAATGATTGCCTTGGTTTTTAACATGAAGGCATGTCTTTTTTCTCGAGGGCTTAGACTTTTGGTCATCGTAACCAACTTTGAAACACAATACGGCAGCACCAACAGAACTAAAAAGCACATATGAACTTCTATTGACTCGGTATCTAAAAACTTAATTTCATAGGATCTTTCAATCAGTAGGTAAATAAGTGTTAGTGCCTTATCAACCCCAGCATCAGGAACCGCTAGACTATACGATTCAGGAAAAACTAAGTGATAAAGTTATGCTGTCATATTATGACTTTTATGGATAATTCAGCTGTTTTACGTGGCAAGCAGCGGAGAAGAAAACTCGAGAGATTAAAGCGAAAAGAAAAATTGAAAGAACAGGTCTTGCACTCATTATTTAAATGCAAGACCCAAAGACTGCTTAGAAGCGCTTACGTATGCCCACTAAGAATAGTGCCTCATCATCTTCTTGATTATCATCTATTTGAGGAGTGTCATCGCTGATGTATGTGACTGCACCAAACAAATCAATGTGGTGAAACTCTGGGAAATCACGGGCCAATTCAGCACGGAAAGTGATTGCGCTATCTGCATCATCAAAGCTCCATAAACCAGCGGATAAATCTAAATACAAACGGTGAGGTAGGAACTTTTCGTAATTCACTTCCGGATACCAATACTTGGCTTTGATTTCACGGTTAAGCGCCACTTCCAAACCTTTCAAAAGAGTGCTAGCAACACGGAATTCGGTTAAATCACGAGTATTATCATGCAGGTAGTTATAGGTGGTGACACTTGTATCTAAATTGAAGCCATCAAATTTATTGTTGTAACCAAACGACACATCCATTTCCACCGGCATGCCTTCAGCACCGGTACCATCGTCCACATTAGATAACCAAACACTGGCATAAGCATCGCCATTACTGTAGTCAGAACCGGCCTGTAAGGCAGCGTTGTTATCGGTTTGTGATAAGCCACGCCATACATAATCTGTTACAAAGGCAGCATTTTTAGTAAACTTTTCGGCGCTGGCACTCATGGCCGTGATCGCTAACAGCGAACCCGCTGTCAGTGTAATTAGTTTATTCATGTAAATTCCCTTAGGTATACGTTTTTTATAAGTAAACTTACTATTGTAAGTAAGACGCAATGGTGCCACAGGGCAGACCATCAAACTAGGCGTAAGATAAAATTAAGCCTAATGAGATGATACGCTATGACGCCAGTGCACCTAACACCTGCACCCAAAGAGATGACACTAAATTCATCGCTCCCGGTAATTTTTACAGTGCATTTTAGAGGGAGCAAAAATACTCATGCCTAATTGATAGGAGGCAGCCACGTCGCCAGTCAGTATTTCCTACTTAATTTACCAGAACATATTATAAAAAGAAGGCTCTATTATGGCGGTAAATACATGCTAATTTACCTCAAGGCATTGGCCTTTCGGTAATGACCTTGATAATCAAAAAGCCTATCTTTAATACGCCAATAATATTTTTGTTTTCTGGCGATTACAAAGTCAGGGCAAGGGAATACCCCCACTAGCTTCAAGGCTGTTTGCAGATCACTCACTTCAAAAACATTTGTACTGGCATTCTTTATTGCAACTGTCTTTGCAATATTAACAGCCAAACGTTTTGAAAATATTTCATTAAAGATTTTTACTTGGTTCGGTTTAGAAAAATCAAAAGATTCACTTAGCTGCGCCCCTTCTTCATCATGGTAGATAATTTTTAACTTACTCTCACTCTTACTCTTACTATCATCACTGCCCCCTTCTAAACTTACCCCAGCACAGCGAATCACTTTGGAATCTTTAAGGCTAAGTGCTTTTTTAAGCATATCATCCGGGTCTACCAGTACCTCTTTGCACGTGGTGCAAGTGCGAGCCGCAATGTCATTTTCATGGCCGCAATGGGGGCACTCTTTAAATACAAAACGATACTCACATTGTCTTTGTGTATCAGTATCGTCAAGATCATCCACGAGCCCTTGGCAGCGCCGACCGTAATGCTCCACTAGATCACCATCTTCATCACAAATACCCCAAAATATATTGGGAAATTCACAACTGGGACACGGCACTTGCACCGGCTGGCTTTGTTCATTGGGCTTTTTCTCGCCCACTTCAGGCTGGTACAGGTCAAAATCATTACCGGTATAGTCAATCACCAAGCAGTCTTTTTTATTATCATTTAAACGCAGGCCACGACCGATAATTTGCTGATACAAACTCACCGACTGGGTGGGGCGTAATATGGCAATCATATCCACGTGAGGGGCATCAAACCCCGTGGTTAATACCGACACATTCACCAAGTACTTAATGTGTTTTTGCTTGAATGATTTAATTAAACTGTCGCGATCAGTACTGTCGGTGGCACCGGTTATTAGTGCACTGTGCAAAGCGGGTAAGTAACCGTAAATTTCCTTGGCATGATCCACCGTGGCTGCAAATATCATAATGCCTTGTCGAGTCTCGCCCAACTCTATTACTTGTTCAATAATACCTTTAGTGACTCGGTGATGTTTGCCTAACAAGGCATTAACCTCAGTAGAATTGTATTCACCAGAGGCATTTTCACGAAGACTACCAAAGTCATAGTGCTCAATGGTGGCATCCACTAATCTGGGCTCGGTTAGGTATTTCTTTTTAATTAAATAGCGCAGTGGCAATTCATAAATACAATGTTCGAACGGGCGTTTTTGTTCACTGCGCACTATGCCACGGTAATGCTTTTTATAAATCCAACCCATGCCTAAACGATAAGGCGTAGCGGTTAACCCCAGCAATTTCACCTTTGGGTTAGATTGCTTTAGTTTGGCAATCACCTGCTGATACTGATTACTTGAAGATTCGTCTTTATCGTCACCTTCACCTTTTTCTGAGTTGGCTAAATTAACGCGATGACACTCGTCAATAATAATCAGTGAATAAGCTTCATTAAAGTCTTGTAGATTACGAGCCGCCGATTGAATGCTGGCAAACGTCACCTGATGATGAGTGACTTTTTGTTTTAAGCCAGCGGAGTATATGCCCGCGCTTAACCCTAAACTTTGATATTTTTGATGGTTTTGTTCCACCAATTCTTTCACATGGGTTAACACCAGAATTTTTCGATTGGCTAAACGGGCCAATTCGGCGATTACCAAGCTTTTTCCCGAACCGGTGGGCAATACAATCACCGCCGATTCATTGGTTTTCCGAAAGTGCTTAAGGGTCGCAGCCACGGCGTCTTGTTGGTAATCTCTAAGTTGAAAACTTGCCACGCAGTGAGGTGCCTGTAGTGATGGGAGCTGGCTATAATAACAAAAATCAGAATGAACCTATAATTTAAAAGCAATGAATTTAGTCTTCATGAATTTGCAGTAGGGCAAGCCACTCCACTTGCAAGCCTCGCCTTAGAGTAAGGGCCACTATAGACTGGTGATTCTTGAATCAAGCTGCTTTATGTTATCCCTCTATACCATGTTAGCAGCCCCTTACCTATTTCATGGGGGTAATCTTCTTGAACATAGTGTGTGCCCTTGCCCAAATCAATCATGGTAATATTTGGCAAGTTTTCTTTTATCCAAGGCACATCCTCAATGGGAATTAACATGCCAGGGTCGGCGTAAAAGCATAACTTAGGCAGTTGTGTTTGGGTTAACCACTGATGATAATCGCCAACGGCTTTCGCAGTATGAACAGGTTTGCCATCTACCGGCACATCCCGTGGGAATACCCAAACCGGCTTACGACTTTTTAGAGTTTTAAACGGTTCAGAATAAACCGCCATTTCTGGTTTAGATAAGCTGCGCTCAACATATTCGGGTAACATGTATTTCACAAACTGGTTCGCCACCCCTAACATTAACCAACTCAGCGCTTTAGTCTGAATTAATTTCATCGCTAACTGCTTAGCCTTTGGCATGTCTTTTAACAGAGTTGGTTTATACATGGCTTCCATAAAAGCCAAGCCCTTAATGTTGTCGCGGTTTAAATTGGCATAATGAAAACCCAAACCCGAGCCCCAATCCTGCACCACTAGGGTAATATTTATAAGGCCCATTTTCTTAATAAAACCCTCTAAATAGCCATAAGTATCGGTAAAGCCATAATCAATGTCGGGTTTACCCGATTGGCCAAAACCGATTAAATCCACCGCTATACAGCGTGCATCAGAACTAAGATGAGGAATAATATTACGCCAAATATAAGAAGAGGTGGGATTGCCATGGATAAACAATATCGGATCCCCTAGACCTTCTTCTACATAATGAATTTCACTGCCATTGACCGTTAGGTACTTAGACTCATATGGAAACTCTGCTGATATGGTTGATGCGTTCATATCCCCACCTCTATTCGTGATAGCCTGCGAATTTAATCGATGGCAATTGAAAAATTAGACGAAACCATGTCGGTTCTTAAATGTTTAATCGCCAAATACTCAGCCGAATTCAAACAATCTTTTAACTGTTGCATAGACGGGAATGTCACCAAGGATAATTTGGCATCTTGATTTGGCCACTCACCTTCCTGTAAATCGATGGATTGCTCAGAGTTTCCTATTACCAAAACTTGTGCTTGGTATTTCATAAAAATAGGGTGGGCCGCCTGGCCATATTCCATTAACGAGCCATGGGCTGCTGGTAAAATAAGCGATGAAATAAGATACGCGGGTTTAGGCTGTGACATAAGCTTCTCCCATAGCATCAAAAACTTTACCATTGGCTTCACCCATAATACTGGCACGGTAATAAGTGGCCACATCACTGGCAGCAATACCCGAGCGGCTATCTATGCCCCACTGTTCCATGGTTTCTTTCACCATACTTGGGCTTACTGCATTTATTTTTTTACCCTCCGTTAGTTCTAGCGCGGCCGTGGCGACAAAGGCATTCACCGCAGCGACTCCCATGGCAATGGCGGCTGTGCCTGGCATAGGATGGTTTGAAGCTTGTCCCGAGGTTAGGGTAATTGAACCCCCTTCATTTAAATATTCTAGGCCAATGCGCACTAGGTTCACCTGCCCCATTAATTTATTATTCAGTACCGTGGCATAACCGGCGTCCGGCATTTCTTGCAGGCTGCCCATTTCACCATTGCCCGCCATGCTCACGATGGCATCGACCTTTCCTGCTTTTTTATATAGCGCCAGAATCGATTCTTTGCTCTCAATGTCTACGATAAAGTCGCCATGACTGTGACCCACAGCAATGACCTCGTTGTCTTTTTGTAAATTTTCTACCATGGCTTTACCGATAATGCCGTTGGCACCGATTGCTAAAATTTTCATAAATAATTCCTTAATTAAAATTGTGTTATTTGTAACCAATCAAGCATCGTGTTGGCGAGCTGATCGGATTGATCTTCTTGTAAAAAGTGCGAAGCATTTTCGATCGTAATATGAGGCTGGTGTTTTGCCCCACTAAAATTCTGCTGAATTTTTTTGTCGTAATCACGCTCTGCCAAGAACGGATCTCTATCACTAAACATGGTTAATACCGGATGCGGCCATTGCTTAAGTTTTTGCCAGTCAGCATTTACGCCATCTAAATCAGAGGCAACAATTTCGGGCATCTTACGGGGCCCCGCATAATATTCTGGGTTTGGAAAAGGCGCGTTATACGCTTGCATCTCAGCAGGGCTTAATTGGCGAGTGGTGAGTAATTGTAAAATCTGGCCAAGATCCAATTGTTTTGCGTGGCGGAAATATCCAGCCCAGTTGCCATAATTAATCTTGTTGGCAAAACTTTCGATACTGGCTTTACCCGCCATGGCCGCTAATACTTTAAGCACCTTAGGCACCATAAATTTTTCTAAGCCTTTCATTTCGGCCAGCGCGGTATTCGAAACCACCACACGATCTAACCACTGAGGCTGCTGCGCTAAAACTCGCAAACCTATCATGCCGCCCCAATCCTGAAAGAACGCCGCCCCGTGGTTAATTCCCAACTGCTGTACAAAACTGTGCATCCATTTCACATGGTTAGAGTAAGTGTGGCTGTCTGCACTAATGGGTTTATCTGACTTACCAAAGCCCATTAAATCTGGGGCAATGACCCGATAACCTGCTGCTACTAAGGTGGGAATCATATGGCGATACAAATAGCTCCAAGACGGCTGACCGTGAAATAGAAAGATGACCTTTTGCTGTGCATTATCAGCTGCTCGACCTTCATCAAGATAATGCAGACGCATGCCATCAACCTGCATGTAATGGGGCTTAAACGGATAATCACTAAGGTTTTCAAACGCTTCATCCGGTGTTCTTAAGGTATTGGCTTTAATCTTCATATGGCGACCCTCACTTCTGGCGTTTGATGGCTGTACTCATTGCATAGAGCTACTTTAGGCCAAGTAATGGTCAGTAAAAAGCATAGCTTTTTGTACATCTACGTCATATTATTTGACCATGACGAATCTAGAGCACTTCCACGTAATTGAAGCCATCTGCACCGAAGGCAGCTTTCAGAAAGCCAGCGAGAAACTGCATAAGGTACGCTCTGCGGTGTCTTATTCGGTAAAGCAGGTAGAGGATTACTATGGCCTACAGATATTCAACCGCCAAACCTACCGGCCCGAGCTAACCGCAGAAGGTAAGGTATTAATTACCCAAATACGCCGCCTGTTGAGGCAAGCCAATGAATTCGAAAGCTTTGTCAGTGAAATGAAAGGTGATAATGAAACGGAAATAAGACTCGGCGTCAGCTCAATTTTTCCCATCGAAAAAATCACCGACTTATTGATTACACTTAAAAAAGAATTTCCTCGCACCACCGTTCATTTAGAAATAGAAGTGGCCTCGGGAGAAAGAATGTTATTAGAAGAGAAAGTAGACATCGGTATTTATGGCACACCCAGCCGCCATAAGCTTATTGATCACAAACAAATCGACACGCTCAATATCCCTTTAGTGATATCCGATAAGCTGCCACTAAAAAACAGCGCACACGTCACCGAGGCTGACCTAGCCAGCTACCCGCAAATTATTATCAAATCCACCGACCGACAATCACCAGATACCAATATAGTCGATGATGCGGCCAAGTGGTATGTTACCGACCAATACACCAAAAAGAGCTTAATTACTTCCGGCCTTGGCTGGGGCAGAATGCCCATCCACCTTGTTGAAAAAGAATTAAAAGATAAAAGCTTAATTTCGCTGGATACTCAGGGAGAGCTAAATCTTCCCATTTATATCGCCAAGTTAAAAAATAAAGTGCAAGGGCCCGTAGCCCAAAGAATATGGAGTCACTTCCTATAAACACCCATAACTAATATTTAAAAACAGACCGGGTATTTGCAAAGGAAATAACAAGATAGCAGCAGTGTGAAATTAATTAAGCTATATCACAATGTTTTGTAGCCGAGCCCAATATACTCTGAATAGGCGGATTCCTCCGCCTATGAGCAGTGCCTTTTGAAATCGAATTCAGCTGATTATTCTTGCTCACCCTCCCCTTTACGCAATAACACCCGTCCCCTGGGTTCGTTGCCTTCATGCAGCACTACATCGGAATGCAAAAACTGCGCAGCCTCGGCCGAGCCTTTCACTTTTGCAGCGCTGCGTTCTAACATTTCTGCTTCAAACTCGGTTAACACACTTTCCCTAATACCTTCCTTACGCCAATCCGCTAAGGGCCGACAGCCTTTTGTAATCGTCCTGGCCAGTGATATCGCATCTAACAAAGCTTGATTGGCCCCCTGCCCTTTGAATGGGCTCATGGGGTGGGCGGCATCGCCGATTAATGTCACTTTATCCCCCATGGCGCTTTTCGATAATAGCTCGGGTTCGAGCTGTGCACGGTCATACACTGGGTAACCGGAAACCTGTTCGAACTGAGTAGCCATTAAAATTTGCGGGATAGGGTCGTGCCATTGGCAGCGGCGCATGGCTTCTTTCTTTAGGGCGTGAGGGCCTTTTTCACTTAATGCCCGAGCTTCGTTCTCTGCCATGGGAAAGCTCAATTGCCACATGACCGAATCAGCGGTAAAGGGCATCATATAAATACGATCATGGCCATTGGCGGTTTGGAATACCGTGGCCGAATCTAATAAGGGATGCAGCAAACTGTCTTGAGCATGGTTGTGCTGCTCGTCTTTAGGCGCAGAATTCACCTTTAAACCTTTAATGGCTTCTAATGGACAAATCCCCAAGATCACCATGCAATCTAGGTAACGAAGCGGACTGGCCTGTTCGCCAATTATTAAGCGCCGCACCGAACTGCGAATGCCATCGGCCCCCACCACAAGATCCGCCTTAGCGTGCTTAATGTACCCGTTAGGATTTTTGTCACTTTTCACGTGAAAGGCTAAATCAACCTCTTGCCCTTCTTTTTTAACAAGGCTCACCAATTGATGTCCCCACTGTACCTTTTGGTGGCCGCCCAATTGCTCAAGCAGCTCTTGGCGCAATGCTTGTCTAGCAATATGCACATTGGTGCGCTTAGGGCGGGATTTCAAAGCTTGTGGCTGTAAGTCTTTAATGCCCCAATCGGCAATGATCTTTCCATCTGGCGTGTGTACCACATGGCGGATGGAGGTGACCCCTTCTTTTAACGAGAAGACCCCCAACCCTTCAATGGCACGACTGGCTTGTTGCAAGGTAAGGCCATAACCTTGAGAGCGGGTACTAAAGCCAATGTCGCGTTCGTAAAGCGTGAAAGGAATGCCGCGATGCATACAGGCCACAGCCAAGGCCACGCCTCCAATGCCCGCGCCAATAATCGCAACATGGGGATACGCTTGCAGGGTCGGCTCTTTAACAGGTTCTGTACTAGGTTTTTTATCCGTGTCTTGATGAAAAACAGCTTGGCTAGCCGCCACTAAGCCCGAGCCTTTGCAGTGTAAACAATTTTCTAAATGGGGTACCGGGCGCACAGGAGGCGTGCCTTGGTCATTATTCTTTTCAAATTCGGCCAGTTCCCTTTGATAGCGCAGTTTTACTTTCTTGCGCAACCGCCTACTTTTTTTACCCAAGCCTTTGCATTCAAGACAAATGGTCCAGTTATGTTTCATTGCTCACTTTTCCATCTGCCCTAGAATTACCCGCGACTCGTTTCCCTTCAATTATAAACATTATAATTGATAGCTGAATATTGAGACTGGCGTTTTGTTGGGATTATAACTTTTATTAATGGCTTGGGCGGTTAGTTTAACAAAAACAGGACATAAAAGATGGAAATTAGATTTGTACACTAGTCAGTTGAATCAATGGATGTAACCCTTAAAACACTAATTGATTAAGAGGATATTTCGCAGCCTAAAATGCAAATAGCCAAATAGAAATCCTTTTCCCTAAACCCTTTCAAAATAATATTCTCTGTGCCCTCTTAATATGGTTTCATGGTGTTTTTAATGTCATCTGTCTGCTGCATTGGTGAAGGGAAGCAAACACATTTGGTCACAAAGATCATGATGTATGGCGTGATACAACATTTTTAACTGGGGGGCTAAGTCCGAAATATAATATTCACTTTGTAAATAAAACAAAGCCCTTGTGCCATACAGCTGTGTTTCATCGCCCACTTGTATAAAAGGAAAACCAAACTGTTTAAAGCGCGCCATTAGGCTTGGTTCCATCATCACCAGTACACCTGAATGATTACATATGTCGGCAAAAGCCGCGGCGGCTAAATACAAGCCCATGGCGATATTAGGGAAACTTCGTTTTTCTTGTTCGCTGTAAACGGTTTCTGGGTCTTGGTTTGAAAAAACAAACGGCACTTTATCTTCGTCTTTTCGCTGGCGAAACGATGATAAAACCGCCAAGCGGGAAACTTCGCCAAAGCTGCCCCTAGGCAATGCATCTGTATCTAAAACATCTTTACGAAGACAGTGGGCACTGTTTTTTTCAAAAGGCAGTTTGAAATTAGGATTATCGGTGGGTGGAATAACCAAACGAATGCAACCGGCAAACACTCCACTGCGCTTGTGTTGCAGTAAACAGTGGTAGGCGCAATCATCAAACTCATCGATTTCCATCTGATGCTCGTTGGTAGGCAACCAAGCCATTTCTTCACAATAAACGCTATGGCGAATTCTAAAGGCCTCTTGCCTTAATGCCTTGGTATCGGCAAAACAGATTTTAAAGTGCTGGCTGAAATTATCGGTAATGGAATACTGGCTCATGTTTATTCCTTGATGCGGTTCACAAGAATTCGATCTTTGCTTAAAGCATAAATTAGAATTTAATTTCAGCTGCCTCTTTTTGTTAGTTTTATGTTCACTTGGTAAGCAAAAGTACAAAAATTATTACCGAGGGTAAAGATCCTGATTCAGTTGAGTCATTTGAGGTGTTTCAAGAATTGAGCCGCCCTTGGTGTCGATCTAGTTCCTTCCCAATTAAACCGCCCATAATCCCTTTTTAAACTTTTTCAATGCTTTCAGGCATGGCTAACAGATGGCATATTTCAAATAAGTAAAACGCTCTCATTTATTGGGGTGGGAAGCATGGTAAACACTAGAGCCAGTACCGCCTTATGTAAGCTCTTAATTGCGAAAGAATAACGAATAAATAGAGTGTTAGTAAAAGACAAAAGCCTCAAGCCCGTCACACTTTCCTGACCCTAGCCCATTAACCCTGAAGCATTTACCCAGAGAAGGCGAAAAAAGACTGAATTATTGCCGCCAAAGTGGCTCTTTTTGGTTATAATTGCGCCGAAATTTAAGCGCCACCCATTTATAGTTAGTTTATACAGGTAAACGAATGGCTTTTTTTGATCTAGAAACACCCGAAAACAACGAAACAGACAAGCTAGTGTGGTTAGGCCACCTTAGCCCAGATAGCGATACCATTGGTTCTGCTATTGGCGCTGCCGAGTTATTTGGTGGTGAAGCAAGACGTGCCGGTGAATTGAACAAAGAAACTGCCTTTGTAGTAGATTACTGTGGTGTTGAAGTGCCTAAGATGATTTCTAAGGTCGAAGGCCAGAAAGTAGGCTTGGTAGATTTCAACCAGAAGACCCAGCTACACAAAGACGTCGATAACAAAGACATTGTGGCCATCATTGATCACCATGCCATTCAAGATCAGCCCATTACCTTCAATACGGCCATGTCAGTAGACATTCGCCCTTGGGGCAGTGCAGCCACTATTTTGGCAGATCGTTTTGAAAAAATGGGCAAAGACATGACCCCAACCACGGCTTGCATGTTATTGGCTGGCATTTTATCTGATACGCTAATTTTTGAATCCCCTACTACTTGCCCGTTCGACAAGCCTTTCGCTGAAAAGCTGGCTAAAATTGCAGGCATTGAAGATTTATACGATTTTGGCCAAAAAATGATGGAAGCCAAATCAGACCTTGCCGACGTTAGCACTTACGATGTGTTAAAGGGCGACTTTAAGCACTACGAAATCAACGGCAAAAAAGTGGGGTTTGGTGTGGCAGAAACTTTATTGCCAGAACAGCTACTAGACCGTAAAGCAGACTTGTTAGCGGAAATGAAAGGTGAAAAAGCCAAGCAAGGTTTAGATTTTATCTTCTTCGCCATTGTGGATACCAAGACTAAAAATTCGCACCTAGTGATTTATTCAGATGCAGAAGCCGAACTGGCCGCTAAAGCCTATGGCGAAGCCACTGCCGAGCAGTTAATGTACTTACCGGGCATGATGTCTCGTAAGAGCCAATTAATGCCAGCGGTACAAGCGACACTTTCTGCTTAATTAAGAATACTTAAAGTATTCGACTACAGAGTGTTTGTTTAAAGACTCTGCAAAAAAGGTGAAGCAATTGCTTCACCTTTTTTGTGCTTACAATTAAAAATCAACATTCCTTCCCCCTGAATTCCAAAGCTAAATCGATGAATTCTTTTGCAGTAATTCAATAAAGCCCTTCATATAACCAAGTAAAGATTATGGCAAGGTAACAACAGCTCAAGATCGCTTTGACCAAACCGCATTAATGGTTGTGTGACAGTTTCAACTTAATTCAGCCTCGGCTCAGCACCCACCTTGTTCTTAGTGAACAAAATCACTCACTGAAGGTTCCTGCGACGGAATTTATTAGAAGCCTAGTGTGTATTGCTTGCCATCGTTATTATGGGTGTCGTTAGACATAACAACGCAAAAGCCAGATTTGTACTTTAAAGTATCTGATAGGTGCCTCATGCCAACTTTTGATTCATTCTTTTTATTCATTGGCGAGGCAGGAAAAGAGAGATTGAATTTACACTCATTAAAAAGTAAGGGCCTCATTGGGCCCATGAGCACTTCGCGTTAGGCGATTATTTTCTTACGAGTAAAAATACCAAAGCCCACCAGCATTAAAATTAATAATTCATAAAAACCCATAGCGCCAATACCGCTTGAGCCAGAAGAACCACTGCCAGAATCGGATTCAGCGGCGGCATTTTCTTCGGCGGTTAAAGCCCGTTGCTCGGCTATCGCCAAGGCATCGGTTGCGGCTTGCGCTTCTGCTTGAGCCTGAGTTAATGCAAGTGCGTCTGCCACAGCTTGTGCTTGCGCCAGCGTCAAGGCATCTTGCGTAGCGGTAACATTGGCCTGAGCTGCTGCCAGTTCTTCTGCGCTTAGCGTCGCTTCGGATTGAACCAGCGCTAACGCCGTGGTCGCTGCCTGTACGTCGGCCTCGCTCTGAGTGACGGCATCATTAGCCGTTTGTAATTCAGCTTGCGCCAGTGCCAATGCTTGTGCGCTGCTTAATGCTTCAGCTTGTGCGGTGGCCAGCGCTTCGTTGGCGGCCAATAGTTCAGCCTGCACTTCTGTCAATTCATCGGCTAGGTTTTCAGCCTCCACTAGCGCATCGGCTAAGGCTGGGCTCACATATTGATAAAAATTCCAGCTATCGATGTTGTTGGAATCTTGCAGGTATAGAGAATCGTTTACGCTAAATAACTTGGCGCCGCTTGAGGCAAGTGCCAGTTCAAAGTTAATGAAGTCTGTGGTTACAAAGGTAAAATTGGCCGAAAAATTATTACTGGCACTCACCTTCGCTGATCCATATGTTTTACCGTTATGGTTTATAAGCGAACTCACGGTGTAGCTGTGGCCATCGGTATCAACCGCGTCGGCTAGATTAAGTGCCGAGGAAACAAGAGCACCATTATTCCAAGTGAGGCCATTGTCACTACTAAAATAAACGCGCTCGCCACCGGTAACCGTAATTTGATTCATGGCCAACGAGGTTAAATCAATCAGGCTCATTAAATCATCTTCTAGGGTGCTGATGGTGCTCCAGTTCCAAGTAGTCAGATCGTCAGAATAGCCCACCTGCATTTTTATGTAGGTGCTGGTATCCACATCGTATTCTTTTAATAAAACATAGAAGCGATCATTAGCCAAAATTATATCTTTTACAAAATAGCGATTATCAGCACTTGGGTATTGCGTGAAATCAGCCCAATCACCTTCTGCAGTTCTAAACATGAGTGAAGCCACAGTGGAAGAGTTGCTCATTACCGCACGGCCATCACGACTAAATACCACACGATTATTTTGATAACTGCCCACTGTGTTGTGGGTCCAGTTTTCTAAATCTGGGCTCGTGTAATAGCCTTTTGTTTCACCGCCAATACTGCCTGAGTTAAGTGCCACATAAAGACTGTTTTTTTCATCGTAAGCCAAAGTCGAAGCATAGTAACCAATAATGGCGGCGCTTTTAGCATCAGACCAGGTGATCATGTCGGCAGAGTAACGAATTTCTGATGTGCCTGTATCGCTATCAGAAATGTAGGCCACAAAAAGATCATTTAACAAATAAATTTGGCTATTTTCAGGTACCTCTCGCACATCAAAATTGCCATTAAGATCACTCGAGAAGGCTTTACGAGATCCTATAAAGTAGCTTAAGCCGTTGTGCTGGATTACAGTGTAATGGTCATTAGCGGGATCGAAGTCGGCCTGTGAGAAAGTCGCGTCTAATTTTCTAAAATGAGAATCTACGCGATGGTTTTTAATCACATAATGAGAAGCCATTTGGTTGTAATAATAATTAATTGTGCGAGGCCCAGTACCGCCCTCTTCAAAGCCCAATGTGGTGAATACCCTGCCTGAATCTGAACTAGGGTTAAGTGTATATTTGATCTTGCCACGGTCGGCATAAATCACTTCATAGGTGTCTTCATCTTCAAGATAGGCATAGTCGCGTGCGGTATCGATATAACAATACCAGGCATAACCCTCCATTTCGTGTAAGGCATTAATGGCCGTTTCGCCCGCTGTGAAGCGGCTAGGATTAACGTTGAAATCTTGGGTGGCCCCCTCTACCTGCGCAGTACCGGTTATTTCAACCAAATCGGGCTCTGGCCAAGCACTTGGTAAGGCAATGCAACTGGCGGCGGTATCGGTCGCGCTGTCGGTGGCACTCATGTTTCGCTCAACCACCACTGTGCTGGCGTCTTTCATGTCTAGGGTGCGCTCGCCTAAGTCATATTGACAGGCCACGACGGCGGTGAGTGACAACACAAGCAAGGCTCTTTTTAAAAACATGCTGGTTAATGAATCGCGCATATTGGCTTTATCTCTACTGACAACTAAGACTATGAAATGACTTAGGATTAAAAATCAGCCAATTATACATAGTTATATATATGAAAAACCTACTTTTTAAGAGCCTTTTGCTATAAGCCAGAAAGAGCCACCCACTGACAAGGTGCGTATAAAGGGTACTTAAAGAGGCTTCTAGTTAAAGTAATTTAAGAGGTGCTTGAAAAAGTGCTAGACCAATACAACCCTAACACGTTAGCAAAGAGGCTCTGATCAAAAAAAACATCGTGCTAATTTGGCTATGCTTTGCGTTACACATGCACACCAAAGGCTGAACTTTAGATAGCAGCTGTGTCCGATGGGCGTATAAAATTACCAGAGGGAAAATAAGTGTTTACTTTTTAATCTCCCAACCGTATTATCAGGGCGTTAATTATTCCCATCTAGTTTATTTAACTTATTATCAAGTGGTGTTACCCACGTGATAATCAGTGCCTTGCCTTTCCCCATTACAGTTAGACAGCACATCAGAATCAGAGCTAATTTATTGCCCCCATTTTCGAAAGTTTCGAAAATTGCTGTTGTTGTTATTTTTAAAAAATTAAGCAAACAATCAATAATCCAGCTCTTACTTAAGTTTGCGCATTAGCGCACATTAAATAAAAGAGTTTATTATGCCTTATACATATAAAGGTCAACATTATTCCGTAGATTCAATCGTATCGCCGATTATCTCTATTGCCATCAACAAATTAAACATTGTTGTGACAGATCAATCCGGCCCGCAGTTATTTGAATTTACCAAACGAAGCGATTCTAAAGAATTTCTAAACTTGTTGTATCAAGCTTAAATTTTAGGTTATCGCAGTAAAAAACCACCCTTGCCTTCACAGGCTTGGGTGGTTTTTTTATGGGTGCCATAACTGAGCTGACACGTTTGGCTGTATTTTAAAGGCGCCTAAAAAGCCTATAAAAGTAGGCTTAAGCTTCCAGCGCCATGGCCGCCATTTTCATGGTGCTTTCAAAAGAGTTACAACCTGCGATAAATAAACCGTTGTGGCAGAACATAGCATCGTTAATGCCGGTGGCATCTTGAAGCTCTTTATCGGATAAGCCGGCCCATGGTTTAGGTAGAGACTTTCTGTCTTCGAACGAACCCAGTTCCACCGGTACGGTTTGAATGCGCCATTGGCCAGTTTCTGATGGGTACACCACATACAAGGCCTCTTGAGATAGGGTATGCACCGTTCGTTTCCAAGGTGTGTATTGCTCTAATACTATCACTCTTGGGTCCTGTGCGTTTTCAATGGCTTTGGCTACTATGTCTTTGGCATTGATGCCGCCACTGGCGGTGGCTATGTACCGGGCCAGTATACGGGCAGCAAAAGTAACCGCTTCGTCAAAGCAGGCATCAAAGTGGCTGTCTTCCTGCCAAGTGGGGTTAAACATGGAAATAGTGTGGCTGAGGCTAATGCCTTCAGAGACCCCTTTAACATAACCGCAGTCGATGGCATCAATCACCGATACCAAGCCAGTATCAACCGACTTAGCCACGTCTGGGTGACCATCACAGATCTGTAAGCCGTATTTTTTCCAAATTAAACCAAATGAAGAATAAGGAATGCCATTTTCACGCTCCCCTGCTCCGCCACGCTGGTGATGGTCAAAACGGCCAGCGTCGGCATCGTAAATGCCGCCCACATCCAACACAATATCGGCCTTCTCGATAAGCCCTAAATCACGGGTGCGTATTAAATTAAACGTTGGAAAAATACACTTAAGTGCTGCGACACTGAAAACATCATCTGCGTGAAAATTACCATTGTGTGTTGCGATTGTTATATCAGTCATTTAACTCGTGTCGTATTAGAAAAGGCTAGGAAGCTAACGCTACAAAACGTCAGCATTTTGAAGGGGTTGATCATTCAATTTATTGGGGGATTCTATACGATGGGGACTAACAAAAATAGCCAATTGAAAATACCCAAATGAATATGGGCTTTGTAATTTAAACGAAAAACTCGCTTAAATCCCGACCTCCAAAAACAATGACAAATAACCGCTATCAAAAAGCAGTAACTGTGTGAAACATCAATAATATCAGCAGGATTAAGAAAGCCTTTAGCCCACTAGCCTCAAGGCTAATCATACAGGATTCCCTTAAAAGACACGCTGTCGGGTTTCTAATGGTAAAACCCAATGCCAGTCACTCATTCTCATTCCCTTAAATAGACCAAAACAAACAGCATAGTCTACGCTTAATAGGTATTTTACTTGTAAAAATACAGCTAATCAGGACAAGACACAGGTATCTAGGCCAGTGAATTTTCCACGGATAGGAAGAGTATTATGAATCGTCTTATTTTTACGTTTAGTTTATGGCTGCTTGCCTATGGGGCCTGTGCTGCCCCTTGGGTAATTGGGTTAGATGCCGACCTATCCAGTGTTTCAAAGGCTGGGGGCATTGCCATATCCCAAGGGGCAGAGCTGGCCATCACTGAGATAAATGCCAAGGGTGGGATTTTAGGGCAGCAGGTGGCCCTAGTGACGAAAGATCACCGTGGAAACCCTGCCAGGGGCATTGCTAACATAAAGTCACTTTCAAAGAACCCAAAACTGCTAGGCGTCATTGGTGGCGTGCATACCCCGGTGGCTTTGGCAGAACTTGCGCTCATTCATGAAAAATCCATTATTTACTTAGACCCATGGGCGGCCGGTACCCCGGTTATCCGTAATGGTTACCAACCCAATTTTGCTTTTCGTCTATCGGTTAGGGATGAATGGGCAGCGGGTACTATCTTAAGCAAAGCCAAAAATGAAGGATGCCCAAGTGTTACCTTATTTTTAGAGCAAACCGGCTGGGGGCGTTCTAATGAAAAATCCATGACCAAGGCCAGCATTGCGCTAGATTTGCCCATCAAGGGCATTGAATGGTTTCACTGGAACTCAAAAATACTCCACAAACTGATCACCAAAACAGTTAATGATGGCACGCAATGCATTGCATTGGTTGCCAATACCCCAGAAGGCACACAAATAATCAATGCCGTTGCTAATGTGGACAAAAGCAAACGCCCAAAGGTGTTTTCTCACTGGGGCATTGTGGGGGGGGATTTCACCCAGAAAGTTAAACTGGCGCAATTAGTAAAAGTTGATTTATATTTTTTAAATACCCTTACCTTTCATACCCCCAAAACCACCATGGGCACATTGTTAAAAAAATCATTTGAGAAAAAATTTGGCACACAGCCAGCCCACGAAGCTTTCAATGGGGTCGCCCATGCATATGATTTAGTGCATTTACTGGCGTTAGCCATTGAACAAGCTGGCAGTGCTGATTCAGCTAAGGTGCGCAGCGCGTTGGAAACACTTGGGACATATAAGGGGGCCATGAAAACTTACAAGAAGCCTTTTACAGCTGACCAGCATGAAGCACTCGATGCATCCGATTACATTATGCTGAAATTTAATAAACAAGGTTTTAGTGAAATTTCAAAATGACGTTTAGGCCACTTTGGCTATACCTAACACTTAAGGTCATTCCCTTAGCCTTAGTGATCTTCGTTATAAGTTCGCTGGCCCAGTTTTTTATGGCTAGCCAACTTGAAAGCACCATTGCGGTTTCACGTTTGCAGCAAGATGGCAAGGTTTACGCCCAAAGTGTGGAGCATCATTTTGACGCACTGGTAAGACAAGTTGAATCCATCGGTAAAAATTCAATTATCACTAACGCCCTCATTGACTTTCAGGGCCGACAAAACTACTTACCACTCTATCTTGAATCAGTAGGCATCTTTGACCGAACTGATATTGCTATACAACTGGTTGATTTTTCAGGTGAGGTTATTGATGGTAATTATTATGCAAAAACCAGCACCTTACCAGCGTCTGAGCTATGGGCTTCCCAAGTACTCGAAGAAGGCTTGCAATGGGTCAAGCTCGATCAAAATGGACTTTTCATAGCGCAACCCATTTTAAACCAAGGATTACCCGAAGGTGCAATATTAGTTAATATTGATTTAAACATTTTAAAACTAGGACTTGATAACATTCATTCAGGCTTTAACCGTTTATTAGTATCCGACAATGAAGAGGTTATATTTGCATCTTCTGCACTGAACTATAAAGGGGACACTGCCGCTTTAGAAGGTACCGACCTATGGATTAAAAGTAATGTAGAAACTATTGGCAGCTATAATTTAACGGCAAAAATTTATTTAGCCAAAGAAGACATCGCCATTTCCGGAAGTTTGTTTCTTCCCATTATCACTTTGTCACTTATTCTATTTTCTATTAGCATATCGTTAATTATTTTCTTGGGGGTTACCCAACTAAAACGAGTGGTATCCAGCTTATCTTTAGCCATTGAAAAGACCATTTTATCTAAAGACTTAACGGCCCGAGTTGAAAATGAAGGCAGCCCCAGAGAGCTTGCAAAACTAGGCTCTCAATTTAATCAAATGATGAGCCAGTTACAGAAAACCACTTCAACATTAGATGAAATTGACGCCATCCTACATTCAATGAGGGAACTGGTGGTTGTGTGTGACAGCCACCTGCAGGTTTTACTCAGCAACAAAATTGTTAATAAAAGCGAAACACAAAATACAACCTTGGCCCAAGTAGTGGACCTCCCCACTTCTCACTCATTTTGTCAAAATAACTCAGAAAATATTGAATACGAACAAAAAATAAATAATAAAATAATACTATGGCGAAAAACACAACTGATATTACAGGGTGAAGTGAGCGGCTGGGTCATTACAGGTTCAGACATCAGTGACATCAAACAAGCACAGCGCCAAGCGAATATATTAAGCATGGCAATGGACAGTGCCAGTAATGGCATCATTATCGTAGATGCATCAGAAGCATCTGAGCCCATTGTATTTGTAAATAAGAGTTTCACTGAAATCACAGGTTACACCGAAAAAGAAGTCTTGGGGTTACGATGTAATTTTTTACAAGGCCCAAAGACAAACCGTGAAACTCGCGGACGATTATCGCAAGCCATAAAGAATTGCCAACCCATTGAAGTTGAAATTGCCAATTACCGAAAAAATGGAGAAATGTTTTGGAATCATTTAGCCATTGACCCTGTGATAGATGACACCAACTCGGTAACGCATTTTTTAGGGGTTATTCGTGATATCAATTCGGTAGTGGCCGCCAGGAATGATTTAAAAATTGCAAAAGAGTCTGCTGAAGCGGCCGCGGTGGCTAAAAGTGAATTTTTAGCCACCATGAGTCATGAAATTCGAACCCCTATGAATGGCGTCATAGGCATGCTGGGCTTACTTTTAAATACAGAATTAAACCCAGAACAGACAAGCCGTGCCCGTATTGCACAAAGCAGTGCCAACTCATTACTGGTGTTAATTAATGACATTCTCGATTTCTCTAAAATTGAAGCGGGCAAGCTCGATTTAGAGTCCATTGATTTTAATCTTCGCAACATGCTGGGAGAATTTGCAGAAGGCATTGCCTATCAGGCACACGATAAGGGCTTAGAGTTAATTATGGATGTGTCGGGCATTACAGCATCAATGGTCCGCGGCGACCCTGGGCGAGTTAGGCAAATCTTAAATAATTTAGTGAGCAATGCCATTAAGTTTACAAGTCATGGTGAAGTTTTTGTTCAATTGCGTTTAATTGAAGAAGATGGGCGCTGGCGAATAAAGGGACAGGTTAAAGATTCTGGCATTGGCATACCCCAAGATAAGGTAAACCACTTGTTTGAAGCCTTTACTCAAGTAGATGCCTCCACAACGCGGCGTTACGGGGGTACCGGATTAGGATTGGTCATCGTTCGGCGACTTTGTCAGGTGATGGGGGGCGATATTCATGTGTCCAGCAAGCTTGGCAAAGGCAGTACATTTGAGTTTGACTTTTTAATAGACCATTCGAACAGTTCACAATTGGTGCGCCCAAGCATAGACATATCAAAATTGAATGTATTAATTGTGGATGACAATGAAACTAATTTATACGTATTACGCAGCCAGCTTAAAATTTGGGGGGCAAACGTCACCGAAGCCTGCGATGGCCAACAGGCACTTCTAATTTGCCAACAGCGCTTAGATTCCCCTGACACACCTTTATTCGACATTGCTATCTTAGACATGCAAATGCCCAATATGGATGGTATTGAACTTGGCAGGCTCATCAAAAATAATGAAAAGTTAGCCAGTATAAAATTAGTCATGATGACCTCCATGACGTATCAAGGAGACATAGAACAATTGGCAAAGATAGGCTTTAGCGCCTACTTTCCCAAGCCGGCAACCACCTCTGATTTGTACGATGCACTTAATGTGATGGCTGAGGATGGCATTGCGTTAGCTTCAGCCAAGACTCTAGTAACAGGTGAATACCTAGATTCCCTTCAACAGCCCACACATTCTGAGCAAGAAATTAGCATTCCAAGTAACACTCGAATTCTTTTAGTGGATGATAACCCCATCAATTTATTGGTGGCTGAAGGCATATTGGAAGACTTCGACATTAACGTTACCTGTGCCTGTAATGGTAAAGAAGCACTGGCTTGTTTAGCAGGCAATGATCAAGACGAAGCATTTTCATTGGTGGTGATGGATTGTCAAATGCCCGAAATGGATGGTTTTGAAGCGACCCGCCAAATCAGAGCAGGGTCAGCTGGTATCCAAAACACAGAGATACCAATTATTGCCATGACCGCTAATGCCATGCAGGGAGACCGTGACAAATGCATAGCCGCGGGAATGACCGATTATCTAGCAAAACCCATTGTGGCCCAGCAATTTATAGAAAAATTAGCCAGCTGGTTAAGTTTTAGGCTTAACGCCGATAAATAAATAATACCGCCTCCCTACAATACTATAACTCGCAATATTCTCTGATTTAATTAAAGTGAGCTTCAAGTGAATTTTTACAGGTTACTGGCCACTACGTGCTGGTAAGTTTCATACCTTTGCTTAATGGCTCGCACATAATTAACCGGCTCTTTACCGCGTACATATCCGTAGCGGGCTTTGGCGGCATATTTTCGCTGCGACAGTAACAACATGGCTTTTTCAACATTGTCGAACCAAATATCGTCACGCCAGCCTTTTTGCTTGGCTAAGCGCATGGCATCACGCACGTGTCCCGTGCCCGCGTTATAACAGGCCAATGTAAACCAAAGCAGTTGATCTGCTTGAATGGTGTGTTTTTGCATGCGCTCTCGCACCCAATCCATATAACGAATGCCAGCCTGAATGCCTAACTTGGGGTTATTTAAATCTTCAATGCCTAACTCTTTGGCTGTTCTGGGCATCACTTGAAACAACCCTTTGGCACCGGCCATGGATTTTGCTTTAGGGTTAAAACGGCTTTCCTGATGCATTTGCGCAATCATTAAGCGCCAGTCAAAATTATATTGATTGGCGTATTTTTTTACGGTTGTGTCATAGGGCGATAACGTACCGGTACTTTTTTGGTCGCTATAATCTGTGTAGTGCTTATCTAGGCGGCGCTTATTTTTAAAGTATTTATTGTAAATAACATTATAAAATAAACCTCGATAATGCTTTTTAATAAACTTATTCGATTGTGTTAGTAATTTTTCGTGGCCTTTTTTTACAGCCCAACTCTGCGGCTTGGGCTCACCCAAGGACATTAAAGATTGAATGTCATCACGAAAGGTAAGCTCCATATCGACAATATGACTGTCGGCGATGGTAAGGTCATAAACACCCTTGGCAATGTTTTCTATGATGGTTTCGGTTTCAATGGTTTCTGCTACCGCTTTCAGTTTTAAACCGTTCACGGTTTTTTGAAGTTGTTGAGCGGTTTCCCAGTAAGAACTAGAAGGTCGTACATGAATGGTTTGGCCCGCTAAATCATTGGGGCTTTTAATATCATCAACACTTTCTTGAGCAATCACCAGTTCAGAGGCGTAATGGTAAGGGCGCGAAAAATCGATGCCTTTTTGTCGCCTTTGTTGTGTGGGGGTTAGATAACCCAAGGCAATGTCTGCTTTGTCTTCAAGCAGGTAATCAAGCATAGATACATTATCTGGCGCCACAATAATCTCGTAACGTAACTTATGCTCCTTTGCAAATTGCTTGGCTAGCTCGTAATTAAAGCCTAACAATTCACCGCGCCAAATATAATAAGATGACAAATTGTTACGTAACACAAAGCGCACAGTATTATTTTCTTTAATTTTTTGCCATTGATTCTTAGCTTGGCTTTTAGCGGCTTTTTGAGGTGCTTGTGTGATATTTTGTTGCTGTAAAAAGCTGTTAAGTGCGTTTAGTAATTTTTTATTTTTAGGCGCCACTGCCCATGCAATGTCGCGCCGACCACTGGCTTGTAAACTAATTTTAATATCGTCACGATATTCAAGCGCTGAATTAAGTAAATTTTTATCCTGTAGACTAAGGTCATACTCACCAGAAGCCAAATTATCATACAGCTGCTCCACACTGATATTGTCGCTAATATATCGAATTTTTAAGCCTGGGTAAGCCTTCTTTAACCCTAATGCGGTTTTGTGATAACTTCTGCTCTTTTGAATCACCACTTCTCGGCCATTCAAATCTTTGCCACTGGGTAAATTCTTATTGTTTTTTCCCATTAGTAAATATTCATGGGTTTTAATAAAGGGCTGAGTAAACGCCAGTTGCTTTTTACGTTGATTAGTAACGGTTAGATTGGCCGAAATCACATCGCCTTTACCAGCCAATAACATAGGAATGAGCTGATCAAAATTTTTCACCGACACTGATTTCAGTTTTAAATTATTAGCTTGGCAATATCGTTGTAAATATTGCAACTCCAAATCCAATGGATAACCTGCTCGTGGTAAATAGCTTTCACCACCACTCCAAGTTAAAACAGTCAGTGTATTTTCCACAGCCTGAGCATGGGTTTGGAGCGACACCAGCATGAAGAGGCCAGCCACAATTAAATGGCGGATAAACCTTAAAGATTGCATATATTTTCCTAAAAGCTGACCTACATGTAATGGCAGGCTATTTTTATTGGCGCCAGAGTAACATATTTCGTTTTATTTCGGTTGTGTTACTAAAGGGCCTCCTCTTATTTTGAGTGTTTTTTGAACAGGCACTTAAATAAAGCTTGTGGCCACAAGCCTTACCCTTAAAAAGACCCTTGCCTTAAAAAAGCTTATAATGACCAATTAACCATCTGAAAATACTCAATAGCCCTATGATAATTAGCACCAGCACATAAATAAGACGTGAAAATAAAACGACAGGCCTTATTACGGACATTAAATGCGTCAAAACACACAACACATTTTAAAACGCCAAAAACAGTTTGTACTTTGGTTTACCGGTTACAGTGGCGCCGGAAAATCCACCATTGCCAATGCTGCGACACAAAGGTTCAGCGAATACAGTGAGCAGGTTCAGTTATTAGATGGCGATGTGCTTAGAAGAGGCTTGTGCAGTGATTTAACCTATACCGATTCTGATCGTGATGAAAACATAAGACGCGTGGCAGAGGTGGCTAAGCTTACCCTTGATTCTGGGTCTATTGTGTTAGCGGCTTTAATTTCCCCCAAACAGGCTCAGCGACAACAGGCCAGAGAGGTATTTAACAAGGGTGAGTTTATAGAGGTGTTTATTGATACGGCTTTTGATGATTGCGAAAAAAGAGATGTGAAAGGGCTTTATAAAAAAGCACGATTAGGGGAGATTAAAAATTTCACAGGCATAGACTCAAAATACGAAGCCCCAATGCACCCGGAAATTCATATTAAAACTGCCCAGCAAACCGTTGAAGAATGCGTGAATCAGGTATTTGATTACCTGTATTCTCAGCAATACCTTACCAAGTAGTGCCATTTTTGGTCGGGCCGTACATGGCATTTTTCTACTCAAGAGCGGCTTCAATCGTTCTAGCGAGGGCCTTTACTTTACTAATTTCGTCTCTCGTAAAATCGGGGTTTTTACGCTCATACCCAGAAAAATTTAAAGTACCGATAACCCGACCATCTTTACGCAATGGCTCACCTATATAGGCCTCTAATTGCATTGCAGTATAAACAGGGTGTCGAATCATCCCTTTAATACTACTCACTTGGGCATACGTGACTGTGTTGTTTGTTTCCAAAACCTGATTGCAATAGGTGTTTTGGATTTCCAAGTGATCACCAGGGTTAATGAGGTCAAACTTCGATTCAATAGCGATTACTTCGTAATCTTGGTTAACAATATTACTGATAATGGCGTAATCGGCCTTCAGTAATCGACTTAACTCCCTCAATTGACTCGAAAAGTCCCCTGTCAATTTCATACCGTTCTCAATTCAAAATCCTGATGTATTTTTTAAGTATAGCTTAGATAAAAGCTATACTTAGCTTTTATAGAAGGCTCATGTTACAGGCATACGCAGGGCCGCCCTACCCCCACCACTCTTCTAATATGGCAATATGCAGTCAGAGTTTTATCGTTACTGGTAAAATAAAAATAACCCTGTGCGTTGTACTGTTGGCACCTTGGTGGAATCAACATCACCTAATTAGCTATTCTAGCTAGCCGTACCTCGCTTATTAGATGGTAAGGGTATCTGGCTTCTTATAATTTCAATAAATTCGCAAAGGGCCAAAAACTAAAGACTCTTTATTTAAGAAAAAAAGGCAAAAGGAAAATTCTGAGCAAGGACCTTTTTTGTCATCAAAAATTAGGCCTGCGCCTTAGAAAATCTCTATTGATAGACCAAGTTCTGCCCTACCATTAGGGTGCTTTGCATAATTGCGCTCGCCCCGGTTGGCAAACCAGTAACGTTTCAGCCTGAGGGTTAATCAAGCTTGCATGCCATTTAACTTTTTCGGTTTCCATTTCCTCAGAAACAGTGCCAGTAGATAGATCAAGTTTTAGGTAAGCGTATTGGCTTATGCCGTTCACGTAGGCGTTATTTTTTTCTACTTTTAGCTTTGCGGGTTTTGTTGGAAAGTTACCCGCTAAGGATACTCCGCTGGTGCCCACCACCAATTGATCAGGTAATATATTCTCAGCAAAGTGCGTGCTTTGAAAACGGTGCATGTGCCCTGAAATTATTAGTTTTATTTCATCGGTTAAGCCAGTTAACGCATTGGCCTGTTGCAAGGTTTGGCTCATAGAGCAATGCTCACCCTTTTGAGGATTACCACAACTCCCTACCTTGGCGAGTTTATCTATTCCAAACATGGGGCGATGGGTTTGCAGAATATTAAATCCCGCAGGTAATCTTTGTAGCATTTGTTTACCCAGCAAAAACTGGTTTTGGTATTGCTCTAAATTAAGTAAACCAGAATCACAGGCATTGGTTGAATCAAGTACCAGAATATTGGCCTTGCCAAGATTAAGCCCATAGGGCTGGCTGAATATCATGGGGCTTGAATTATTGGCAGCAGGACAGCTTAATTGTTTTTGGTACTTTCCTAACAAAGGGGAGTTACTATCCAAAAGATAAAACCAGCCGGGGCCGGCGCGACTGCACAATTCATGGTTGCCTCTGGCAAATACCCAGGGTGCGCTGCTTAATAAATTTTGTGCTGGGTTAAAGAAATCTTGCTGCCAATGTTTCCAGCTGTCTTTAAATTCACTGCCTTGACTGTTTTGACCATAATAAGGCCCCGGTATTTTACACATGCCTTGAGTGGTATTGTCCCCTGCATCATAAACTTGCACTTTATCTTTTTGGCCTAAAAGGTGAACACTACCGGGAGTACCGCTGTAGTTATAGTCGCCCATATGAAGCACCACCTCAGGACTATCTTTGGCGGCATTGTTAGCAAGGGCGTTGAAAAACCAATTATCAGAATTTAGCGTGCAAGTTTGTTTAGATGATTTACAGCCTGAGTCACCCAATACCGCAATATGCTCAGATTGGTATGAAGGCTTTATTAGTGCCTTATCATTTAAATACAGCTGCGCATCTTTAGGGTAAATGGCTTCACAAACTGTAATGGGGAAATCAGACGGCGCCGGATTTTGGCGGGCTTGCATAACCACTTTGTTAGTAGAAATATTATCAATTAAAGGAATGGGACAACTCATGTTTAAAGACGGCTGGATAGTGCGCAATAGGGCTATGGTATCCCCTTCTTGATCTTGCGCATATAACACGTAGCTGGTGATTTGGTTGTTACTGGTAGGCGGCTCATGGTCTATAAAGAACGCGACACTTAACAGTGTAATTATTAGTATTATGAGTAAAAGCAGTGCTGTTTTTTTAAATGTCATAATTCGTCCTTGATACTTTGGTTAAAGCCATCGGTATTTTTTGGTTTTCCTTTGGAATTAACCATACAACAGATGAGCTTTTGGTTCGCCCCCTAGTAAAGGACCTTACCTCTTATCACTTAAAAAGTTGTATACGACTGGAAATGAGCGTGAGCTGACGCTAATGCCCCACTGTCATTTAAATAATTGGTATTTGAAAAAAGGAAAAAGGAAAAAGGAAAAATACGAATAGCACTGCGTCACCTTAGCCTTAATCAACTATTTATAGACAAACACAGTAATAGCTTTAGATGTTTATTGGCTGCCAGCGGGGACAATTTTACTGAATGTAATACTTAATTGATGAACGCCAGGCTCACCGGTGACTTTTAAGAAGTCTTTGGCGTGGGGCACCGCTATGGTTTGTGCTATCTCAATGGTATTTTCCCAGCCAATCAGCGCCATCTCATCAAACGCTACCATTCCATCACCGCTTACCGGAGGGCTGTGACGTAAAAACAGCCTCACCGCTCTGGCATCCAGCTCTGGATCACCAAATTCATCTGCCGGCATATTAAGGTCACTAACAAAGGGCTGCCAGTCGAAGCTGCCGCCTGTGTGAGTCAATGCAATCTCTTCACCAAATTGTAAATCCCCTGCGCTGGCGTAATAACGGCTAACAATATTAATGTCTCCCGCATTTTCGCCCTTATAATAACCAAATAATGAAAGGTCTTTGTTGGGGGTATTGAGCGCATCTCCCATTACCCTAATTCTGTTTCTAAAGGCCACTACAGAATCATCTGAATTATTTGCCCCCCTAACACTGCATAAACCCGCTGTGCCGCCATAAGCATGAATCATGCAAATAAAAGACGACTTACCCGAGGTATCCCAAAGGGCTGCTTCGTTATGTTCGGTGTCGGTGTCCCAATCTTCAAAATCACCATGCTGTAACAGGTCGCGGCCCATTTGCACGCCAATGACACTGACGGCTTCGAAGGATTTAAATGACTCGCCCCATTGCTGCCATTCTCGTAAATCCAATACCGCTATACCGGATTCAGGAATGGTAAAATCAACCGTGATGGTTCGATCAAGCGAGGTGTTATCAGATGCTGAAAGAGAGACCCAGCCGTGCCCGTTATAGGGGTACAGTAAACCATTATAATCATGGGAGAATTCGCCGAGCCTGCGTAAAAAATCACTGGCCAGCCGGCCACTAACGAGTTTAGGTACAAATGCTTCTAAATAAACGGGCAGCAGACGCGCACTGTCAATGGCGTAACCCTCAATGTCCACTCGCCCCATCACCCCCAGCATGGTTTCTAATCGCGCTTGATCAAACGCTAAATTGCCTAAACCCAAAAATGCAAAGGTATTATTAAAAACACCCACTCCTTGGGCTACGTGTGGGTGATGCACAACCAGCAATGGCACCTCTTCATCCACCGCTAATTGAATTCGCCCTTGAACAAAACTAGAGGGCTCAAACGTATATTCTTTACCAGTATGGTATTGCACAATGGGAATAACATTTTCGCTGTTGACGTTTTGTATGGCGGCGGTTACGTGCTGGCTAAGGGTTAAATCGGCGGCCCCTGCTTTGTTGTCTTCTGCCACATAACTGCTGGCATGTTCAGCCCCGGTTACCGACGTCATGGATAGAAAACCATAATCATGATTATTAATGGTTTGGCGTAAAGGTAAAAAAGCTTCGGCTGAGTTTAACCCAGCGCCACTGAATAAAATATTCGCATCGTTAAGGTGGTTTATTGTGTCGGTAAGGCCTGCATCTAAATAATCAAATACGTGATTATTTCCCAGCGACACATAATCAACCCCTAGCCAATCAATGGCAGCAAGGGACTTGGGTAAGGTAAAAAAGACAAAACTTTTTGTAGGATGGGGGGTATTGGGCGCATCGGTCACCGGTGTTTCAAGGTTAAGCACACCCCAATCGGCCTGCTGATAATAGGGGCGAAGTTGCGACAAAACGTTTCGTGTTCCGGGTTCTGGATCGCTGGCTAATATTAAGGCATCGGGATTATCTGCCGGAATTTGATCGCTTGGGGTTACGTCAGTTGGATCTAAAAAGCGCCTTCCTAACGCCACGTCTCCACCAAAAAGCATCCGGCTTGAATTGGCTTTATGACTATTTAGTATTATCGCGGGCAGCGCCACGCTGGGCAGGTTAGCTGGGTATTGTAAATAAATAGGAATTAATTCACTGCGAAAACCGCTTGCAGATATTTCCAGAAAAATATTTTCTCGGGTTACTTGCTCAAAAATAAAAAAACCAGCTGCATCACTTGTGGTAATTAAGTTGCTGTCTTTAATGCTAATTTGGGCGCTGGCAATGGCGGCACCTGTTTTATCTCTCACTTGGCCAGTGACCGATATGGGCAGTTGCTGATACTCAACCAAGAAAGCCTGCTCTTGCTCAAGGACGCTTAACACTGAGTTCGTTTTCGAATCACTTTCGCTAGACGTATCAATACAACTCGCCACTGACATGAGCACAACAGAAAGTAATAGAAGCGATTTAAGCATGGTCATATTTAAAGCACCGGGTTAAGCCTAGCCTATTTTTAACAAACTCACCCCAGCCTAAACACAGTTGATTGTTTAGTTCATCCATAACACAGCTTGGCTTTTTACATATTTGAACACAACGGATAAAGTCCTTAGCCAGCTTTAACAGATAGCTTTGTTTCGCGACCGTAATAAAGCGCTGGAAAAACTGCTTAAAGGTCTCTAAAAAAAGTGGCCCATTGGCATAAATTAAATAGCTATTATGGCGAGCATTAGCGCCACAGGTAACGTGATAGAAGGCATAGGGGAACGCTAAGCGCATGGGCCGAGACATGGCGGCAACCTATACTTAGGGGCTTAAGTATAGGTTAGTAGGCAATTTGGAAAAAACAAAAGGCAAGGCTTAACCCTTACAAATAGTTCCAATCAATAATACAAATTAGTGTCGCTGGCAAACCATGGCCAGCCAAGGCTGTAGGTGAATGGGCTGGCCCTGAGGGCGGTAGTAATGATGCAACACCTCAAAACCGGCTTGCTGCATACAGGCTTTACTTTGTTCATATTCCATATAATTTCCGTAGCGATTCCCCTGCCAACCTTCCCCAGAGCCCCTAGGGTTTGAAGTAAACAGTATTCCCCCTGGGCGCAGTGCTTGGAAGCACTTGTCTAACACACAAGCCAGCTCTTGGCTGGGCACATGGAACAAAGAGGCATTGGCAAATATGCCATCAAACATCCCCTCGCCCAGCTCTAAATCTAAAAATGACATATGTAATACCGGGCACTCACTGTTTTTTTTCGCCAAGGTGCAAAATTCACCACTGCCATCTAGGCCAACTGGCTTGTGTCCCATTTTTTTAAAAGTGGAGAGATCTCGTCCTGGGCCACAACCAAAATCAAGAATGTCCAGTGCCTTATCCTTGGGCAAAGCTTGTAAAAAAGCATTTATATTCTGGCTAACATCATGGTCTTTAGTCCCCAACCAAAATGATTCGGCATTGGCATTATAATGGCCAAGGGTGATGCTTTCTATTTCATCCAGTTGGCTTGATGATTGTATTTTGGTCATTGTGATCCATTAATTAGTTGATAGATAACTAGATAGTACTGGGTATTTATTAAGTTAACAGCCGTGCCGACTTAATGGGAGATAATGACTATTTAAATAACCTGATCCCGCGTCCCTCAGTTTCAATAACAACCTATCACCCCATCATAGCCAGACGAATAGCCTCGGCTCATTTCATTAAAAGAAATAGAACTTACAAAATCCTCATATTTTACCATCGTTTCTTGTGAGTTGTTTACAATATGCGTTTTCACAATTTTCCCGTCTTCGCCGCATGAGTACATATTCGCACCTTTAACAGCCACATCTCTCACTATTCCATCATGAATATCGTAGGTATTCTCGACTGTAAAAAGCTTCAAGCACACAGATAGAACTTTACCATTCTCACAACCTATATAGGCATATTTACCGGAGACCACACAACACCTCAAGCTGCCATGGGAAAAATTCGCAGAATAAATACATTCAAGATTTTTACTATTCCAAACTTTAAAGAATCCATCACTGCCTACACTTATTAATGTGCCACTATCTCTTGTAACACAGCGCCAACTCCAACCAGCATGGGCTTTAGCCTCATGTTTAAAAATAAGATCAAGATCCCACACCCGAATATAGCCATCGGACCCTGTCGTGATTAAGGATTGACCGTTAACCGATATACTCAGTGGGCTAGCGTGCATGGAATTCACTTTATTAACCAAAGTCAAATCTGTAGTTAATTTTGAAAAATTCCCATCCCTAGATACACTATAAATGTGATTAGCTACGCCTTCTAAGGCCAATACTGAGGATTCATGAACTTCGTTTTCAGCTAGTTTAGAAAGCTCGTAATTCCATTTCTTTATTTTTTTATCTCTGCCCGCCGAGTAAATAGCGCCTTGATAATCCAGTACATCCCAAATGTAGCCTTTGTGGCAATGATTAACCGAAGCATCATCTTCCTTGTTTTTAAAAATAAGGTCGCTTCTTAAAATGTATTTTTCACCCGACTGTACAGTACTGCCTTCATGCCAAATTTCATGATTAAAAATCAATAAGTCACCTTTCTTTGCCTTGTAAGTGTATGTCGGTATTTTATCGCACTTATTTTTATAAAATTTAGTTTCGCCGCCCTCGTAATTATCATTTAAATAAAGAAGAAAGGTCATTTTAGATTTTTCATTATCACTTTTATGATAAACACCATCCCGATGAATATTAAAAACTTGGCCCGCACTATATTTACAAAAACGTAACCTTGAGTTTAAAGAGCAGAAACCCGCTAAAGACTTTGCGGTTTCATTATGGTCATCGCATAACCATGTAGTCTTTTTATATAAGACATCAGCTAATACATCATTATCTTCCCAATAACGTTCATTACTCCTGTAGCTATCTGGGTACATATCATTTGCAGATACAAAGCGGCTAAGAATAGGAGATAAAAGCGCTTCACACTCTGAATCTTCAAAGGCATTTTTAATAATGAAGCAGCTTCCACCCACTATATTGCTAATATTTTCAATTTTGGCGTTCATGCTCATAATCCCTGTAATTCCCATTTAATATTCCCTCGGGCTATGTCCTCTTTTTCCTTGCGAAATAAATCTGTATTAAAAATAAATGCTCTTTTCATTAATGAACGTAAAAATTTTTTGCGCCCACGTCGATAGATAAAATTAGGGATAGGATATTCTTTTCTACAGCCCCTGGCATAAGTTTGATACTGACTTTGGCTTCCAGCCAAAATGCTAAGATCAATATCCAAAAACAGAGCCACATCACCATCACCTCTCCCAACGTGATGCTTGGTCATCAATATCAATTCAATAACCTTTGATATAAGTGTTGCAGGTACGTCAAGAGCCTCTAGTTCCTTACAAGCCAAACTTGCACTTAAGCCTTCGCTGTCTTTCCCTGCTAGCTGCACAGCATCGTGAAACCAAATGGCAAAATAGAAGGCTTGCTGGTTGCCAATTACAGTCTGCAATTCACCCGCTAATGCCAACATGTGCTGAATATGGCCAATGCCGTGATAATGTCTGTTAGCTGCCGTATATGATGCCACCAGCCTGTTAAATACCTGCAATCGGGCATCTACACTTGCCCCCCACAGCCCAGACATAGCCAACCATTGCTGCCTTAAGGCATGTAATGGCTGCGTTTCCCTGCATTTCATATTAACGACCTCTCGACCCATTATTTGGTTGGTCAACCAACTTATAATTAGAATATAGAATCCACTTCCATTCTGTCAAGTAATTTGGTCAAATGACCAAATTACTTATTATGGTGACACCATGGGCAGACCTTCCAATAAAGAACAAAGACGTCAACAGATCACCCAAGGGTTAATGGAGACCATGGCCCACAGTGGTTACGACAAATCGTCTATTCAAGCCATTGCCAAGTCGGCAGGCCTAACACCCGGTTTAATTCACTACCATTTCAAAACCAAGCAAGAAATATTGGTAGAGTTAATCAATAACCTTAATGGCAAAGCCCAAGCACGATTTCAGGCTCGACTTGATTTGGCCTCCACCGCTACCGACAGGCTAAATGCCTACATAGATGCAGCACTGGCGCTGGGAGATGGCGCAGATGAGACCGCCGTATCGGCATGGGTAACCATTAGCTCGGAAGCAATTCGCCAGGAAGAAGTAAGAGAGGTTTATCAAGGTATTGTGGCCGCGAATCTGACCCAGCTAACCACTCTATTATCTGATTACAAAAAGGAGATGACGGGTAAGCTGGATAAGGCGGCGATTAAAGCATTGGCGAGTATGATTCTGGCGAGCATCGAAGGCTGTTATCAGTTAGCGACAACAGCAGGTGAGTTAATGCCTCGAGATTACGCCGCAAAAACATTGAAGGCATTAGTACATAGCTACACCTAAGGTAAAAAGAGAGTCGGCTTTCATTGTGCGCCTAGGTAAAAGACAAGCCTGACCCCGCTGC